>Ga0307515_10002894_pt1 | contig 36474 bp, 31 predicted proteins | sample 17_EM_MG_FD_194513 | JGI IMG/M metagenome (GOLD analysis project Ga0307515, IMG submission 194513) | Populus trichocarpa ectomycorrhiza microbial communities from riparian zone in the Pacific Northwest, United States - 17_EM | ecosystem: Host-associated > Plants > Roots > Unclassified | place... | reverse complement strand
TCATCGCTGCAGCCCTTGTTGAAGGTGTTGCTTTGTTTGCCGTGGTAGTAGCTTTGCTCTAATTAGTTTTAGGCAAAAAAGAAAAGAACAACCCGGGGCGATTGGCTCCGGGCTTGTTTTAATCCCCGTTAAAAGAATATTATACAAGTAATAGCTATTATACACAATTATGGAATTAGTTACTCCCGCATTAGGCTTAGTTTTCTGGACAACAATATCATTCGCGATACTGTTGTTTATTTTAGGAAAATTTGCCTGGAAACCAATCTTGGGCGCATTAAGCGATCGTGAACGTTTTATTGAAGATTCACTTCAGAAAGCCGAAGCCGCCAAAGAAGAAATGTCCCGTTTAACTAACGAGAATGAATCGTTATTGAAACAAGCCCGTGCCGAGCGCGATCAGATCCTTTCTGATGCCCGCAAGGTTAAAGACCAGATGATTGTTGATGCTAAAGAATTGGCACACAAAGAAGGCGCGCGCATGATTGAACTTGCGCGTGTTGAAATTAACAACCAGAAAGCTATCGCGATGGCTGATGTTAAAAACCAGGTAGCTACCTTATCGCTGCAAATTGCCGAGAAAGTATTGCGCAAGCAATTTGAAGATCAGCAAAAACAAGACGAGCTTGTAAGCCAGTTATTAAAAGAAGTGAAATTATAGTAGTATAGATTTGAGATATGAGATATGAGATATGAGATTTTTTCTCCGGTCTCAAATCTCATATCTAACATCTCACATCTAAAGAAAATATGTCAGAATTAACGGTAGGAACCAGGTACGCTAAATCCCTTATTGACCTTGCACAAGAACAAAATAGTGTTGATGTGATTAAGGCTGATATGGATCTTTTTATCCATACCTTAAAGGCAAGCCCGGAGCTTAAAGCTGTTTTGAGCAACCCAATTATCGCCCACTCTAAAAAAACGAAAATTCTTGATGCCGTATTTTTGGGCAAGGTTAACAAGATGACCATCGCGTTTTTTAAGCTGATGGTTGATAAAGGCCGTGGCGAGGTTTTATATACAACTGCACATGAGTATATAAACCAGTTTAACATCAAAAAGCACATCACTAAAGCTAAAGTTACATCGGCTACCGAGTTATCAGCAGCTAATAAAGCCGTGCTTACCGCGGAGGTGCAAAAGGCAGTTGGCGGAACGGTTGAACTGGAAGCTAAGGTTGATGCATCATTAATTGGCGGTTTTGTATTAACCGTTGGCGACAGGCAGGTTGATACCAGCATTGCCGCAAGCTTGAAAAAATTAAAAAAAGAATTTGCCCTGAAGGTGATTCAATAATAGTAAAAACAAAACTCTAAATAAATTTAAACAATGGTAGAGGTAAGACCAGACGAAGTATCGGCAATTTTGCGTCAGCAATTGGCAGGCTTCAAGTCAGAATCTGAATTAGAAGAAGTGGGTACCGTACTCCAGGTGGGTGACGGTATTGCACGCGTTTATGGATTAACAAAAGTACAATCAGGTGAGCTTGTTGAATTTGGAACAGGATTACAGGGTATCGTACTTAACCTTGAAGAAGATAACGTGGGTGTGGTATTGTTGGGTAAATCTGACGATATTAAAGAAGGTGATACCGTTAAACGTACCAACCGTATTGCGTCAATCAATGTAGGCGAAGGCATGCTTGGCCGTGTTGTGGATACTTTGGGTACCCCGATTGATGGAAAAGGACCAATCACCGGTACTACTTACGAAATGCCTTTGGAGCGTAAAGCGCCAGGTGTTATCTACCGTCAGCCGGTTACCGAGCCTTTGCAAACAGGTATCAAAGCTATCGATGCGATGATCCCTATCGGCCGTGGCCAGCGTGAGTTGGTTATCGGTGACCGCCAGACTGGTAAAACAGCGGTTTGTATCGATACCATCATCAACCAAAAAGAATTTTATGATGCCGGCAAGCCGGTTATCTGTATATATGTTGCCTGCGGCCAAAAAGCATCAACAGTAGCAAACATTGTACGTACACTTGAAGAAAATGGCGCTATGCCTTTCTCTATCGTAGTTGCTGCAAATGCTTCTGACTCGGCTACCATGCAGTTCTTTGCTCCTTTTGCAGGTGCTGCTATTGGCGAGTACTTCCGCGATACCGGTCGCCCGGCATTAATCATCTATGATGATTTATCAAAACAAGCTGTTGCTTACCGCGAGGTATCTTTGTTATTACGTCGTCCACCGGGCCGTGAGGCTTATCCTGGTGACGTGTTTTACCTGCACAGCCGTTTGTTAGAGCGTGCCGCTAAAATCAACTCAAACGATTCTATCGCGCAGCAAATGAACGATCTTCCGGAGTCAATCCGTGGTATCGTAAAAGGTGGTGGTTCGTTAACCGCTTTGCCGATCATCGAAACACAGGCTGGCGACGTATCTGCATACATCCCAACCAACGTAATTTCGATTACCGATGGCCAGATCTTCCTGGAATCAAACTTATTCAACGCGGGTGTTCGTCCGGCCATTAACGTAGGTATCTCGGTATCACGTGTGGGCGGTAACGCGCAAATCAAATCGATGAAGAAAGTTGCCGGTACTTTGAAACTTGACCAGGCCCAATACCGCGAGTTAGAGGCTTTCTCTAAATTCGGATCGGACCTTGATGCATCTACCAAAAGCGTGCTTGATAAAGGTGTGCGTAACGTAGAAGTATTGAAACAAGGCCAGTACTCACCGGTATCTGTTGAAAAACAAGTTGCTATCATTTACTTAGGTACCAAAAACCTGATGCGTAGCGTACCTGTAAAAGATATCAGGAAGTTTGAACTGGAGTACACCAGTCAGTTGGAAGAACGTCACCCTGAAGTATTAGCTGCCCTTAAAGCAGGTAAATTCGACGATCAGCTAACAGGCGTACTGGAAACAGTAGCTAAAGAGCTGGCAGGGAAATATTAATTAGATGTGAGATATTAGATGTGAGATATGAGATAAGCTCACTCACATTTTAATAGAGATAATAAACATTGCGAGGTTGGGTATTTGAATATTGAGGCGATTGTCTCAAATCTCAAATCTCAAATCTCAAATCTCAAAAGATGGCTAATTTAAAAGAAGTAAGAAACAGGATTAAGTCTGTATCGTCGACCCAGCAGATCACCAAGGCCATGAAAATGGTTTCGGCTGCCAAGTTGAAACGCGCTACAAACGCTATTGTTCAATTGCGCCCGTATGCCAATAAGTTGAAAGACCTTTTGGCCAACCTATCTGAAAGTTTAGAGGACGGATCATCACCTTATTTGCAGGAGCGTGAGCCCGTGCGTGTATTGGTGGTTGTGGTATCGTCAAACCGTGGTTTGGCGGGTGCTTTTAATGCCAACGTAATTAAAACGGCCAATAACCTGATTGCCGAAAAATACAGCAAGCAACTGGCAGCCGGTAATGTTTCGATAGTGGCGATTGGTAAAAAAAGCCAGGAGTTTTACGAAAGGCGCAGATACAATGTAATTGGCAACAATAACGACCTGTACCTTGACCTTAACTTCGAAAACGCTTCGAAGATTACCGAAAGCATTATGGAAGGTTTTGTGAATGGCAAGTACGATAGGGTGGAGCTGGTGTATAACCATTTCCGTAATGCCGCCGTACAGTTTTTAATTGCCGAACAGTTGTTACCTGTGCCAAAACCCGAGAAAAAGGAAGCCGTTAAAGCAGCTAATGTTGATTACATACTGGAGCCAAGCCAACAGGAAATTGTTGAGCAACTGATTCCTAAAAACATCAAAATCCAGCTATATCGCGCTGTATTAGATTCAAATGCATCTGAGCACGGCGCCCGTATGACAGCTATGGATAAAGCGACTGAAAATGCCGGCGAATTGTTGAAAGCCTTAAAACTTTCATACAATCAGGCCCGCCAGGCAGCCATTACAACCGAGCTTACCGAAATTGTAAGTGGCGCGGCAGCACTGGCAGGATAATAAGCCCTTTATAAACTTATTTTATATAGCCTCCTTGCAAAAGGGGGCTTTTTTTGTGATTATTCGCGGCTTTTGGTTGATATTATGTGTGATTTTATTGGCATATACAAACGGCAACCGGTTTAATTTACGCCCGGCGAACTGAAGAAATATGTTGTAAAACGCAACTCCAAACGGGGCAATTTAGATTGTGTTTTTAATGTAAAAAGAATATGGTAAAACGATTTATGCGAAGAAATCAGACAAAAAGCAATAATGCCCATGTAAAAAATGATTGTTGTTATACTTAATTGGACTTTAAATGGCATGTAAAAATTAACACATAGTTAATTGTTTTGGTGGTCTTTTGCTCGTTTTTTGAGTGAATATTTAAAGTTTGGGCTTATTTAACGGTAAAATGATCGATAACGGGCTGAAATGGTAAATTATGTCCTTTCAAATCGTTATTTAAGATGAATTTACTGTGAATTTTTAGTTTTTTATGAAATTTTGAATTTATTATTTGAAAAATGGATTAAAATTTACTTATTTTTAATAAAAATGGTGTAAAATTAAAAATTTTATTTTATTGTTTGCTCATTGGTATGAAAGTCATAATTTAGGATATTAACTTAACTGATTTTATACAATGAAAAAACTTCTATTCACAAGTTTGTGTTTTCTGTTGTTATGCTTAACGCAGGCGCACGCACAAAATCGTACCGTTACTGGTACGGTTACCGCCAAAGACGATGGCCTACCCATCCCGGGGGTAACAGTAATTGTAAAGGGTACAACATCAGGTACCCAAACCAATGCCGCCGGTAAATTCTCATTAAGCGTTCCGGCAAACGCTATACTTGTTTTCAGGTTTGTTGGTTACCAGGCAGTTGAAATGCCCGCCGGTGCAGATCCAATGACCGTAGTCCTCACGTCAGTAAGTAACCAATTGGGCGAGGTTGTGATCACAGGAGCATTTAACACTAAGCAAACCGCGCGGTCTGCATCTTATGCTGCCCAGGTTGTAAAGTCCGACGCTTTAAACACTATTCGTCAGCCAAATGTTAACAATGCGTTGGCGGGTAAAGTTGCCGGCGTTCAGGTTCGCAGCCAGTCGGCAGGCGCCTTGGGCCGTAACACGCAGGTTAGGCTTCGTGGGGCTACAGGTTTTGGTAACAGCCCTGGTGCGCTATATGTTGTTGACGGTACTATTCTGCCAAACTCTGACGACATAAACCCCGATGATGTAGACAACATTACCGTATTACAAGGTCCTGCTGCATCAGCGCAGTTTGGCTCGGCCGGTGCAAACGGCGCTATCGTTATTACTACAAAAAAGGGCGGAAAGGTTAAAGGAGTTGGCATCGAGTTGAATGCCGGGGTAAACTTAGATAAGGTTTACATCCTGCCTAACTATCAAAACACTTACGCCGGTGGTGCCGCAGCAGATTTAATGCAATATCACTATAAAGCAGGCGATCCTGAAGGATGGAAAGCTTTAGATGGTAAATATTACCCTGATTATACTGATGATAGCAGCTGGGGCCCTAAAATGGTTGGCCAGGAGTATATCCCATGGTATGCATGGGCACCGGGAACCAAGTATTCGTTTAAAACAGCAAAACTTGTTGCCCAGCCAAACAACGCACGTGATTTTTTCGAAACCGGTACTACGCTTAATAACGGTATTGCGTTCACAAAATCTGCCGATGATTATAATATCAGGCTATCTTACAACAATCAGTATGTAAATGGTATCGTTCCGTATACTGATTTGAAGAAAAACGTATTTAACTTAAACGCTAACTACGATTTAGGCAAGCACTTTACAGTTGGCGCCAACGTTAACTTTGTGAGCCAGCAAGTACGCGGTAATATAAGTGATGGTTACGCCAATGCTTCTACCGGTAACTTTAACCAGTGGATGCACCGCGACCTTGATATGGGTATTATGAAAGAACTGAAAGATCTGACAAGCCCCGATGGTACGCTGGTGAGCTGGAACCACCAGAACCCAACTTCCTACACTGCCGACGATCCGAATTATTTTTATGCCGGTAACTATTGGTACAACATGTACAAAATAGCCGAGTTAAATACCAGGACTAATCAGCGTGACCGTTTTTATGGTAACATCTATTTACAATATAAGCTTAACAAGGATTTTAGTATTAAAGCAACTTACCGTAAAAATGCCAGGAACGAATGGCAAGAAGAATTTATTCCTGCTATCCTGCAAAAAAGCGGTTCGCAAACGGGTTTGAAAAATTACTTTCGCAGCTACAACATTTACGAAAACCGAGAAAACTATGAGTTTCTGGCAGACTACAACAAGCAGGTAGGCGACTTTAAAATTAATGTGACCGGTACCAGCGACATTTATAACAGGAGTTATAAAGATAATGGCGGAAACACGGTTGATGGGTTAAGCATCCCCGATCTATACAACATAACCAATTCGGTTAGTGCCCCGTCGATATTTAACAGCCGTATAAACGAACAATACCGGGCGGTGGTTGGTAAGGCAAATTTGGGTTATAAAAACTTCCTATTTGCTGATGTTACCTTCCGTAACGACTGGTTCTCTACATTGTTCCCGCAGGATAATAGTGTATTGTCAAAGTCATTTGGTGGAGTATTTGTATTTAGCGAGTTAACACCTCAGTTTAACAGTTGGTTAAGCTTTGGTAAGATAAGGGTATCATATGGCGAAACTCCGCAAGCCCTTGCGACAGCAAGTGATAACTATGGCGCCTACCGAAACAATACCCTTTATGGCGTTAATCAATTTAAATATGGTCCAAATTTGTTAATGAACACACCTAATGAAAGCGTTGATCCTGCCTTGCATGGTGCTGTGTTTAAGCAAACAGAGTTTGGTTTGGATTTGAGGTTTATTAACGATAGAGTAAGCTTGTCGGCTACATACTACATAAGTAATGATTCTGATTTCCCAGCGTCAGTTACTGTAAATCCAGCCAGCGGTTTTACAACCATATTAACCAACTTTGGCAAAATGAAAAGAAGGGGCCTTGAGCTTACCTTAAGTGGCACCCCTGTAAGGATCAATAACTTTAACTGGGACGTAACACTCAATGGCGCGCGCCAGTTGGAGAACAAAGTTGTAGAGGTTAGTAAGAAATATGGTGTAACACGTTATACCAATCCTAATGACCAGGTTTGGGGCACAGATATGCCGTACATGGTATTCCAGGAAGGTAAGGAGTGGGGCCAGATATTTGGTAACGGTATAAAACGTAATGCAGCAGGCGTTCCGATTATTGCAGCCAATGGCATGTATGCTAATGATCCAAATACATATTTTGGCAGCGTGCTTCCAAAATGGACCGGTGGTATCCAAAATTCATTCACACTGTTTAAAAGTTTTGTAGTTAATGCCAATATTGACTATCAAATAGGTGGTAAGTTTGTTTCTTTATCAAACAGGTGGGGTCAGTATAGCGGCTTAACTGCTGCAACTGCCGCGCTTAACGATAAGGGTGTTCCTGTTCGTGATCCTGTGGCCGATGGTGGTGGTGTTAAGGTTAGCGGTGTTGACGATACCGGTAAACCGGTTTCTACTTATATCGATGCTAAAACGTACTTCCAGGGTTTAACCAACAACAGAACTTACGATTCATATATCTATGATTTAACATTTGTAAAACTTCGCGAGGTTTCCATCGGCTACAAAATACCGGTAGCAAAATTAGGTTTAGGTAAGGTTATCCAATCAGCAAGGTTTGATATAACCGGTCGTAACCTGTTGCTGATCTATGCTAAATCAAAGGATTATGATCCATCTGAGATCAGCTCACAACAAGGTGAATCAGGTCAGTTACCGGGTACAAGGGGTTTAGGTTTTAATCTTAAGGTAACTTTCTAATCAACAAACTATTAGATTCAAAGAAAATGAAAAAGAGATATATTTATACACTTGCAGCAGCGTTTGTTTGGTTTGGTACGGGCTGTAATAAGGCGAAGGATTTTGGCGATCTTAACCAAAACCCAACGCAAACAACAAAGCCGATCATATCCGCTTTATTGACAAATTCCGAAGTAAGTATCGCCGGCCTGTCAACAACAGGCACCCCCGCGATAGCTGGCGGCCAGTATGCGCAGTATTTTACCGAAACCCAATATTCAGGAACCTCATTATATAATCTACCCCAAAATGATTTTGGCGGCTATTATTCTGGTACCCTGTATGATTTGCAGAATATCATCAACCTTAACCAAAGTAAGGCATCATCTGCTGTGGCTAAAATCATACAACAATACGTATATTGGGTTATAACAGACTCATGGGGGGATGTTCCTTATAGCGATGCCTTAAAGGGATTGGATGCTATTCAACCCAAGTACGATACCCAGGAAGATATTTATAAAGGTATCTTAGCTACTTTAACATCAGCCCAAACGGAACTTGACGGTTCATCTTTGGCCGGCGATATAATTTATGGCGGCGACATCGCCTCATGGAAACGTGCCGCAAACTCCATTAAATTGTTAGCTGCTATCCAGTTATCGGCAAAGGTACCTGCCGCAAGCGGTTACGCCGCAACCGCTGTTAAGGAAGCGATTGCCGCAGGAGTTATTGAACAAAATAGCCAAAATATGAAGATTGCGTTTCCGGGTGGAAGCTATAAAAGCCCTTGGTATAACCAATACGATGGTCGTAAAGACTTTGCAGAATCAAAAACGATGACTGATTTATTGAAAGGACTTAACGACACCAGGCTCGCTCCATTTGGCGGCAACAACGAAGCAATTGACAGCATAAAGACATCTGATATTGGTGTACCCTACGGCTTGGCCCGTAACAGCGTGTTGGCATTTATTGAAGCAAATCCCAAATGGGCGCGTGTATTGCGTGGTGATTTCCGCAAAGCTAATGGTACAATAACCATAGTTACAGCAAGTGAAGTTTATCTTGCAAGGGCAGAGGCTGCCTATTTAGGATGGACTACAGAAAAAGTTGCTGACCTTTACAAAGACGGGATCGACGCTTCAAATGATCAATGGGGGTTAGCTCCTTCAACCGCCGCATACAGGGCCGCCGTGCCTCCAACTATCGCAAATATCACCATTCAAAGGTGGATAGCAAGTTATCCCGATGGCCACCAGGCATGGAATATCTGGAGAAAATCGGCTACTAACGCCAATCTAAAAGGCTACCCCGCATTAAACCCGGCACCGGATGCTACCAATGCATCTAAAAAGATCGTTAGCCGTTTTGTATACGTTCCGAACGAGTATAGCTCAAACGAAAAGAACGTTAAGGTCGCGGTAGCCAGGCTTACAGGCGGCGATAGCCAGGATGCTCACGTATGGTGGGATGTAGACTAATCAGTTATAACTATTAATAAAAAAAGACATGAAAAGGAATAAATTTTTAAATCATATTCTTCTTGCCTGCTCTGTTTTGGTATTGTTTTCTGCCTGCCGTAAGGTGCCGGCGGGAGATTTATCAAATGAAGATCCAACGGCAGGAAAATCGTACATCGGATTTCCAAACGGGCTTGAACAAAACTTGTTTTTTGACCCATTTACCACAGTAAAAACTATCGATGTTTTTGCTATGAAGAAAGATGCTGCAAACCCGGGTGAATTGCAAAAATCACAAACTATTGTTTTAACACCTCTTCCCGCAGCTATTGACAAATACAATGAGAATAACGACACAGAGTATGAGCTACTGCCAAATTCATTGTATACCATAAGCGCTGCCGGGGTTACCGCAGCTGCTGATGGTAAATTGTCATTCAATTTTGCTCCAGGCGACTTTCAAAAGTACTTTACTATAAAACTTGACGGAAGTAAATGGGATTTGAGCATTAAATACGCTGTTGCGTACAAAATAACAAGCGCTGGCAGTTTGAGTATTCATGCAGCAAGCAAAGATACGCTATATGCTTTTTTTGCTATTAAAAACAAGTATGATGGTGAGTATCATTCAATAGGAGTTTTCAATCACCCTACCGCAGGCGCCAGGGCTATTGACCGTGATAAAACTTTAACAACAGCCGGGCCTACTGCGGTAAGTACCGAAATTGGTGATATAGGTGGTAGTATGACCCTTACCATTAACGAGGCTACCAATAATGTAACCGTAAGCGGGAATGTTAGTGCGACCCAGCCGTTGGAAGCAGTGCCCGGTTTAACCAACACTTATGAACCGGCAACTAAAACTTATCACTTAAACTATCGATATCTTGGCGGTGGCGGCTATCGCGTTGTTCAGGAAGATATCACTCATAAATAAAACCTTGTTCTATAGTTAATTAAAAGGGCTGCCCGGTTTGGGTAGTCCTTTTTTATTTAGGGGAGATTTTGGGCGTTTTTTGTCCTTTAATCCATAACCCCAAAAACAGCTACCCTGCCAGGTGTTTTTCAGCTTACCCGTTTTATTATACCTTTACGCTATCAAAATAAAATAGCAACTGATGCAGGATACCGCCATAAATAATGTACAGGCCACCGGTAGGCAAAACAAGCTTATTATTTATTTCCTGTTAGCTTGGACCGCTCTGAACATTTTGCAGGCGGCTACGTTGGAGGTGCATGCCGATGAGGCCTATTACTGGCTTTACTCGCGCTTTATGGATTGGGGCTATTATGACCACCCGCCAATGGTGGCTGTGTTTATCCGTGCGGGATATGGATTAATCCATAACAGTTTTGGTCTGCGGTTGCTTACCGTTCTCTGCAGTAGCTTGTCGCTTTGGTTTATCTGGCTTACGCTAAAGAAATACAGGGTAGATGCGCTTACGTTTATCCTGGTGGTATCCGGTATTTTTGTGTTTCATATTTATGGTTTCATTACCACGCCCGATGCACCGCTGCTTATTTTTACAGTGCTGTTCCTGTTTTTTTTGCAGCAATATCTTGAACAGGATAGCTGGAAGCTGGCGCTGATATTGGGTGTAATAGCCGCCTGCTTGCTGTATAGTAAATACCATGGCATATTGCTATTGGGCTGTACCGTTATAGCAAGCCCCAAACTGTTTAAACGCGCGTCGTTTTATGGTATTGTGGTGCTGGCGCCGGCGTTGTATATTCCCCATATTTTATGGCAGGTCAATCACGAATATCCGTCAATAAGCTACCACCTGGCCGAGCGGTCGGATAAGCCTTACGACCTGTCTTTCTCCTATAATTATCCTTTGGGGCAGCTGCTGATGGCGGGGCCTTTAATTGGCTGGCTGTTGTTTTATAAGGGCTTTACGCTACGTATTAAGGATGCTTTTACACGGGTGCTGCTGGTAAATAGTATTGGTATCCTGCTGTTTTTTTTCCTTACATCGTTTAAGGGCGAGGTGCAGTTGCATTGGACGCTTATAGCCTACGTGCCGCTGTGCATGCTGGCGCTAATCCATTTTACCCAGCCGGGTGGTAAACCAGCCTGGTTTAATCGTTTGGCGATGATTAACATAGGGCTGATTGTTTTTGTAAGGCTACTGATTATAACCGGCCTGCCTGTTCTGAAACAAATGCACGCGCTAAGGATTTTTTACGATTTTGAAGATTGGGCAAAACTGGTACATGACAAGGCGGGCGATAACTACGTAATTTTTAACGAGGGCTTCCAAAACCCATCAAAATATAATTTTTACAACAATACATTAAAGGGCTTTGATTACGACCCACGCTATTACCGCCGCACACAGTATGAGTTTTGGCCGATAGAAGACAGCCTGCAGCACAAGCGGGCGTATTATGTGTTAGAGCATCCTCAGCCGGGTTTTAGCACAGATACCATTAACACACCGGCGGGTACCTGGTACGGCGGCTGGGTAGATGACGTGCGCACCTACCAGAAAATAGAATTTGAAACCACCGAAAAAGAAGAAACGGTAGCACCCGGTCAGCAAAAAGAATTCGACCTTGCCTTTAAAAACCCATACAAGGTGCCTGTTAGCTTTAGCAACAAAGGCCAGCTGCACCAGGTTATTTTTGAAGCCAGTTTTATTGTTGGTACCGATGTGTTCAGCAGTCAAAGGGCCAGTGACAGCTTTTATAACATCAGTTTGAAACCGGGCGAAACAACCCACTTTAAGTTTAACGTAACGGCGCCAACCAGGCCGGGTAAGTACCAGCTGGTATTTTCGTTACTTACCGACCCGTTTAACGGCGGGCGCAATAGCAAGGCGATAAGCTATACGGTAAAATAACCACGGATTATTTAGATTTTGAATACACCGGATTTGCATCCTGGTAGTTTTTGGGCACGTAGGGCGTATAACTAAGCGCCCGGAACAAGGCCCTGGTTTTTTGTAAGCCGGGTTTGCCATTCACCGCGAAATACCAGAAATCTTCTACATCGCCGTTGTTCATGGTCATTTGGGTAACGCCTTGCGATTTGTGCTCGGCAATTTCCCAGTTGGCTATCACTTTGTAATTTACCCTGTTTTTGTAGCTGAAGGATGCTGTACGGTCTACCTTAAAATTTGCTGTATCTGTTAATGGTATGGTTTGCGCGTAGTCGCCGTAGCCTGTAAAACGGCTGGCGGTATCAGCCTTGTTGCGGGTAGCCGCGCCTAAAATAACAGGCCTGTTATTAACCGGCAATGTTGCTATTGCATTTAAGGCAATCAGCGCGGCGGCTTTATGGGCGCCGTGGGTGGTGGCTTCGGGCAATAGGGTAAATACAAAATCGTAATGGTTATTTGTTAAAACCTGGTGTAAGCGATTGTTTACAGTATTGATATTCCAGCTGGTATCCAATGGTTCTTTTTCGTTTAACGTGTAGTGGGCATCTTTTTGATCGATAAAATAATATTCGTTTACTCCCAAAATATGGCCCGCGTTTACCAGCTCGCGCTTGCGGATGCGTGGCAGGTTGGCGCGGCCGGTTTTCTCGTCGGTTAGCTCAATGCCGTAATAGGTTTCGGCCAGGGTAGCGTACTTGTAGCCGGCTTCGCCGTTTGTTATTACAAAAAGGTCAACTATGCCATGCTGCTCTTTGGTAATTTTATATAGCGTAACCGAAAAGGTGCTCTCATCATCGGGATGCGCCATTACTACCAGTACACGCGGACCGCGGGCTATGGCCTGGGCATTGCCCCGCGTTAATCCGGAAAAATAAAATACAACAGTTAATAGTGCAGCCAGCTTTTTCATCGCCTGTTTTTAAAGTTAAACCCCGGAGGCGTGAGGGTGGATTCGAACCACCGTAAAGGGTTTTGCAGACCCCCGCCTGAACCACTCGGCCACTCCGCCTTTTTGTATAAAGCCCATCAATTAATTTCAATAAAAGCCAGTTAGCTTTAAGCTTTTAGCATTCTGCTTTCGGCTTTAAAAACGGCCATGCCGGGCATCACCCCAATACATGGCCGCTAATTATTTTTAATTTACATCAAACCATAATTTGGTGGTCAGTACATCGGCGCCCTGGCTGGCTACGGCAGCGCTATAGCTGGCGCCGTTAAGCGATTGCTCGGTTCCCGGGTATATAAACCGTACCGGCAGCTTGCCGCTTAATGTACCCGCCACGGCAGGTTGCAGCTGCGGATAATCAAGCCTGCGCCATTCGGTAAAAGCTTCCAGGCCCTGGCCAAAAAGGGCTATCCACTTTTGCTCGCCAATTGATTTTTTGTAATTGCCGGCATCGTATTGCACGGCCGGCAGCGCGGTATAGGTAGCAATAGCCGCATCGGCAATGCCATATTGTTTTAATGAAGCTGTTACCGCCTGTTTGTATAAACCTGCCGCATCGCCGGTAATAAAGCCGCGTGCCGCAGCCTCGGCCTGGTCAAACAAAGTTTCGGCATAGCTAATGATCACTGCAGGCGCATGCGGTGCTAAGAAGTAAGTGCCGGGTTTGGATGTTTTGGTAAAGCCCAGGTTACTGGCATCGCCAACCAACAGGCCGTTTGGTATGCCTACATATGTTTGCGGCGTGGCATCTTTAGTTGGGCTGGCATACACCGGCAGGCGCGGATCGTTCAGCGCAAACAGCTTATCAACAATAGTTTTGCTGATGCGGTAATCGTCCCTGGTATCAAACAAGTTGCTGATGGGGTTCTGGTTTGGCGAATCTACATAGGTAAACTGTGCGGTTTCGGCATTGGCGCTTATGTAACTGCCGCCCTCGGTTTGAATGTCGGCCAAAACCTGTTTGGCTTTTGCGGGTTCCCTGTCGGCAATACGCAAGGCAATACGCAGGCGCAGCGAATTGGCAAACTTTTTCCACAGGGTTATATTGTTGCCGTAAATAACATCGCCGGCAATGGCTTTGCCCGATGGGTTAAGCGCGGTTTGGGCAGTTTTTAAATCATCCAGCAAGGCAAAATAAACATCCTTTTGGGTGTCATATGCAGGGGTAAGGTACTGATCGATATTAGCAGCCTGTTTATAAGGGATATTGCCATAAGCTTCGGTTAGCAACGTAAATACCCATGAACGCAGTACCAGCGCCACGCCTTTGTAGCTGGTATTGGCCTGCTCATCGCCCAGTTTAATGATCTGGTTAAGGTTCACTATGCTTTTTGAATACCCAACGGTCCACAAGTCCTGGAAAGCGCTGTTGCTGTATATATACCTGTCGGGGTCGGTATATTGAATTTTGGCCCAGTATTGTACAAACAGCAAACTGGCATCCATGTTATTGGCTGTACCCCAGTAGGTATCGGCGGTAACTTTGGTGGCCGCGGTAAGCAGGTAATCGGGCTGCGCTGTTTGCGAGTTGTTCGGGTTCTGGTTAATATCTGCCAGTTCTTTTTTGCACGATGCTGCCGATAACAACAGCGCGCCGGATAATATGATGGTTATATATTTAAGTTTCATGGTAGTTAAAATTTAAGGTTGATGTTAAAGCCGATGTTGCGCACGGTTGGCAGGGTAAGGTCTTCCAGTCCCTGGCCATTGCCGGTATTAAAGGCCGTCTCCGGATCGATGTTAGGTGCATTTTTATGGATTATCCACAGGTTGCGCCCAACAACAGATAATGTTGCCGATTGCAGGCCAATGCTTTTTATCCAGTTTGCAGGGAAGGTGTAGCCCAATTTAACTTCGCGCAATTTGATGTAAGATGCATCGTAAACAAAAGCTTCATCAACATTGGTAAACCCCTTGTAATATGATTGTGCAGGCAATATGGTAGTATTGGCCGTACCATCGGCCTTTACGCCTTTAAATACCATACCATCGTTGTAAACTGTAACGCCGGCAGGGGCACTGCCGCTTACCCGTACCGCCCCTGCTGATGCATTATTACCCGGATAATAATAGCTTATACCGCCGTTTGCCGCGCCGCGCCCCGGTAATGTAGAAGCTAAAACGCCGGTGTAGGTGCCTGTACGATTTGTGTTTGAATAAATAGAACCGCCAAACCTTGCATCAACCAGGAAACCGAGGTTTATGCGTTTGTAGGTAAAGCTGTTATTGATGCTGCCCAGCCAGTTGGGGGTAAATTTGCCCAGGTATTGTTTGGTAGGATTTATAACCGGTGTACCATTGGCGCCTATAACAATTTGTCCGGATGCGTCGCGGGTGTAGGCATTACCATATAAGGTGCCATAAGGCCGGCCAAGGGCAGCCAATACCTGTACCGTACGATCGGTTCCTAATATGATGCTTTGCAGGCGGCCTTCATCATCAAGCTTAGCTACCTTACTGCGGTTAAGCGAGTAGTTGGTTGTAATATCCCAGGTAAATTCTTTTGATTTTATGGGTGTAAGCCCCAGCTGAACCTCGATACCTTTGTTATTGATACGGCCGCCATTGATCAGCTTCTGGCTGTAGCCTGTTGTCGGGCTTACATCAACGGTAACAATCTGGTTTATACTGTTGGTGTTATAAGCCGTTACATCCAAATGAACCCTATCCTGGAAAAATCCCAGTTCAAAACCGGCTTCGGCAGATGTAGTAGTTTCGGATTTCAGCTTGTCATTCAAATCAACCGAACTCAGGCTTTGCTGCGGGTTGGCGCCAAATGGGGCGGTAAAATTGTAGGTGTTTTGCAATTGATAGGCTGTTGTAGCTTTACCCACTTTTGACCATCCGCCGCGGAGCTTTGCATAGCTTAATACATCGCTTTTAATATCAAGCGCCTCTGAGAGGATCAAACTGCCGTTAACCGAGGGGTAAAAGTAGGAAAGGTTGGCTGCAGGCAGCGTCGACGACCAGTCGTTACGGCCAGTAAGGTTAATAAAGGCGTAATTTTTGTACCCTATTTGCGCCGATGCAAAGTAGCTGTACGTTTTACGGTTACTATAGTAGTTTGACGATACCAGCGGATCGCGCGAGTTGCTCAGTGTATACAACCCGGCTACTGCCAGTTTAGGTGCAACCTGGTCGTTTTGCTCAAACAGGTTTGAAGCGATGTTGCCGCCGCCCAAAACATCTAACGAGAAATCGTTATTCAGCTTTTTGGTGTATTGCAGCCTGGCTTCGGTGTTGGTTTCTGTTACGGCGTAGTTATCTTCTTCGTAGGAGCCATATGGTGTTCCGTTGGTACCATAAGCTACTTTAATTTTGCGCCTGTCGTTATAATAATCGGTGCTGGTGCGCAAGTTAGCCGATAGGCCTTCAAATATCTTGTAGTTAAGCTCTATGCTTCCAATAATTCGGTTTTTGTGCTGCCCTACTGTGTTTTCATAAGCCAGCCAGTAAGGGTTGCTGTAGTAGCTGTTGTTCCAGTTAAAGGTATTGCCGCTGGCGTCTTTATAATTCTTCAGCTGGTTAATATCAACCTGGCGGCCAAACCATGTAAATTGCAGCATAGTGCTTGTTGCGCGCCTGCCGCCGGCGCCGGGCAGGTTATCGGCATCGTCTTTAATATAATTGGCAATGGTGGTAACCGTTAATTTGGGGCTGAGCCTGAAGGTAGAGTTGAGTAAAAACGAGTTACGGCCCTGCGAGGTATTAGGAACAATACCGGTTTGGTGCAGGTTATTGTAGGATAGGCGGTAATCGGCCTTATCGCTGCTGCCAGCCAGTGCTACACCGTTATTTAAGGTAACGCCTGTTTTAAAAAAATCCTTTACGTTATCGGGATGGGCAACAAACGGAACAGCCTGGCCGTTGGAGTAAAATTGCGGAATGAGCGATCCGTCTAAAGCCGGGCCCCAGCTTTCGTCAACGCCATCGTTAACGCCGCCGCCTTTGCCATCAACATAGCTAAACTTGCCGTTTGAGCCTTGTCCGTATTCGTTCTGGTAATCGGGCAGGATATTTACGGTAGAGAAGCTGGTATTGGAGTTGATGGTTACGCCCAGCCCTTTTGCGCCTTTACCTGTTTTTGTTTTAATGAGGATTACACCTGCGGCGGCGCGGTAGCCATAAAGCGCGGCGGCGTTTGGCCCTTTAAGCACCGTTACCGATTCAATATCTTCTGAACTCAGATCGGCTATGCCATTGGCAAAATCTCTTGAGCCATTGGTGCCTAAGTACTGGGTATTATCTACAACAACACCATCAACCACAAACAAAGGCTGGTTGTTACTACCTATTGAAGTCTCGCCGCGGATGATGACACGCGACGAACCCATATCGCCCTGGCTGTTGGTAACCTGTACACCGGCAATTTTACCCGCCAGCGCGTTCACCAGGTTGGTTTCCTTGGCCTCCGCTATATCTTTTGATTTCAACCCCTGAACCGAATAGCCCAGTGTCTTTTTATCCTTAGAGATGTTGAGCGCCGTTATCACCACCTCGTTAAGCGAGTTGGGTGCATCCTGCAGCACAATTTGCAGGTTGGTTTCCGCTTGCTTAACCGTAATTTCCTGCGTTGCGAAACCGAGGTAGGAAACCCTCAGCACATCGTTAACATTGGCGTTCAGGCTGAATTTGCCATCGGCGGCGGTTTGTACACCATTGTTGGTGCCTTTAACAGCTACACTTACACCCGGTAATGGCAAGCCATCGGATTTAGCGGTTACCGTGCCGCTTATTTTAACAGATTGCGCTGCAACTGTTTGGATGAGAAAAAAAGGCAAGAGGATTGCCAGTAAAAATTTGTAATTTTTTAACATGATGGTTAACGATTAATAGTTTTTATTGCCGGTACGGCAAAGCCAGCCAGCAGCGTTTTTGTGCATAGCAATGCCTGCTGTTGAATTTATAGTACCGGTAAATTGATTGTTGATTGTGTTGGTTATAAGCAAGGGCGGCCGGCTGCAGCAGGGGACCCGGGGCTAATAACCGTTGCCGTTATTTAACAGCAACAACGCATACCCTGCATATACAGGTAAACAGAAGCGGAGGAGAATAATACGGATTTGTTGGCAGAGGGTACGTTTTGGAAAGGTGTTCTTGTTGTTTTCATAACAATTTGATATATAGAAGATAACTGGGTCAGTAGAAATACAAGGTTAACTCAATTTAGCTTTTAGCTTTAGGCATTCTGCTTTAAGCTTTATTTTACAGATGCAGTTTTGTTGTTCACCAATGCATCAACCACTTTTAGCATCGATGCAAATTCCTGGGCATCATAAAGGCGGGTGAGGTATACAATTTTGCCATCTTTATCAATAACCACGTTGCGGGTTACACCGCTTTTTTTGTTGGCAAAGCGCCCGAAAATATCGGCGCCCGGATCAAGCGCCAGCGGGTAGCTGATGTTCATCTCCTGCTGAAAGTGCTGCACTTTTTCAAGCGGCTCATCCCTGTCGACCCCAATAAGTACCAGGCCTCTGTTTTTGTAAGCCTGCCATACATCTTTTTCAAGATGGGGCATTTCCTGGCGGCATACGCTGCACCAGCTTGCGGTAAATTGCAGGATAACTACCTTACCCCGAAGCTGTTTTAGTGAAGTTTGGGTGCCATCGGCCAGCACCAGTTTAAAATCGTCGGGCGCCTGGTCGCCGGTTTTTACAATATAGCCACGGTCTATTGAAGCGGACGCTGGTTGTGGCGGAGCGGCTTGTGCATGTGCAAAATGACCGGTAATTAATAACGAGCAGGTGATGAGTAGTAGATGTTTAATTTTCATAGCTGTATTTTTTAACCGTGTTTGATGCGGTGTAAAAGTTTATGAATTTAATTAAACAAGAAATTGGGATGATAGTGATACTGCATACAGCCCTGGCTGCGTACAAATTGGCATACATTATCTTTTCTGCTAAAAGCAGACAGGAATTAGCACCTTTTTATTTAACAATTGGGTTACAGGTTGCTAAGACATCACAGGGCCTTTCCCTCCGTCTTTCTTGATAATTAAATTAAAGAACTGTTTAGTGATGCAAATGTATAATATATTCTACTAAATACATAGATATTATATAATTTAATTGTCATGAAATGGGGAGGGGGAGGGGTGGCTTTGAACGTTGGCGACGACTCACCCGGCCGACGCTGCGCTGGGCCACCCTCTCTCCGGCTGTGCCGCAAAGAGGGTTGAGGAAACAAAAACAATTTTTTAGCCCCTCTATGCGCGAAGCGGAGAGAGGGGCAGGCGGGCGGAGCCTCGCCGGGGTGAGTCGTCTCCGCCATACTTGTTTTTAGCCTCACCCACATCCTCATCAAATAATTTTTATATATTTATTCCCGAAAATGAATAACCTTGATGCCTTATAAACCCGGATTGCATTTATTATCTGAATTCAGTACAGATAAACCTAACCTGTTACAATCAAGCGCCCCCTGCAGGCAGTTGTTTGATCAGCTCATCGCTACCTATCAGCTAACCAAAGTTGGCGAAGTTTACCACGATTTTGATGGCGGTGGTTTTACCGCTATGGTTTGCTTAACCGAATCGCACATGTCTATCCATACCTGGCCCGAATATGCTATGGCAACTTTTGATGTGTTTTTGTCCAATTATCAAAACGAAAATGACGATAAGGCGCGTGCCATTTACCAGGCTGTTATTGCTTTTTTTGAAGGTGTGGAGATGCAAAAAAACGAAGTAAAAAGGTAATATGGCAGCTACGTTAAATCCCAAAGCTTTTCCGTTTTCGAGTGAGCTTGTTTGTCCCGCTTGTCAACATAGTATTACGCTTTATGATCAGGCAGGCTGTGAAGCGGTGGTTTGCACGCAATGCCGGTCTTACCTGCTATTTAATGATGCGGGCAGGCCTTATGTTGAAGAGAAAATTCACGTTTTAAAATTTAAGCCTGTTATGCCTTTAGGCACTACCGGTACATTAAAAGGGATAGCGTACAAATTGATTGCTTACCTTGAAAAGAAGGAGGGGGCAACCAGGTACGAGTGGCGTGAATACATGTTATACAACTACGCCAAAGGCTATGCCTTTTTATCGGAGTATGACGGCCATTGGAGCCTGATTGCCGGCGCCAATTTTTATCCGGATTTGGCAAGCGTAAATAGTATTTATGGCAACGAGGCGGAGTATGAGGGAAATACTTATCTTAAATATAACGCATATACCCCGGTTATAACGGCCATGATAGGTGAGTTCGATTGGGATATATCCTCCGAAAAATTAAGGGCTAAAGAGTTCATAGATCCCCCTTATATGCTCACCAGCGAGGAGAACATCAAAAAGCACGTTACCGATTGGTACCTGGGCGAATACCTGGAAGAGGCGGAAATAGCGGCGGCTTTTAATATACCTGTTGAAAGCTTTCCCGAAAAAATTGGCATCGGTGCAAACCAGCCATCAAAACATAAAGCCAGGTGGCTGGCCGCTTATAAGATAAGTGGCATTGCCGCGGTGGTGTTCCTGCTGGTGCAACTCTCGGTTATCTGGCTAAGGCCCGAAAAGGTATTGCTATCTGACACATATGCGCTGGCTATGCCGCCCCATGTGCCGGATACGTCAAAGCATATAAGTACCGCGCTTGATTCGTTAAGAAACATTGCAGGAGCTGCGCCGGTTGATTCCTTAAACTCATTTGCCCCCGACGCTAATGGCAATTATGAGTTTAAGTCCTTTAAAACACCCACATTTACAATACCCGATGGGCCTGTGCCGGTAGAGTTTGAGCTGGGCTCGCAGGTTGATAACAACTGGCTATCGGCAACGGTCGAACTGGTAAGCGAAAAAGATAACCAAACCTGGAGCATCTCAAAAGATATTGAATACTATCATGGTTATGAGGATGGCGAAAGCTGGTCAGAAGGTTCTTATACCCAAACCGTGCTGTTATCAGAAATTCCGGTGGGCAAATACCACATCAATATTTACCCTTATGCGGGCACAAAGGATGTTTCATCACTATCTGTTAAAGTTACCGAAAGTGTTACCCTATGGCGCAATGTATTGGTTACGCTGCTGCTGCTTTGCCTTTATCCTTTATACTGTTGGTACCGGATGCGCAAATTTGAAACAAACCGCTGGATGAACAGTGATTTTTCACCTTATCAAAAAGATGACGAATGATGAAAACAGGAACCATGAAATCAAACGTGATATATATAGCCATTGTGGCGGTCATTGTAGGTTATTACTCATACGCGGCTTTTGATGGCTTAGCTTTTTGGGAAAGTAATGAGGTACAGCGGAACGCGGGTTACAACGGGCCGGTAGCGCACTCGGGTTACGGGGTAAGGTTTTATCATAAATAACAGTCATGAACAAAAAACTTCCCGTTCTTTTACTGGTATCGGTTTTTATTATTGCCACCTGCGGGCTTATTTATGAGCTGATAGCAGGCACACTGGCCAGTTACCTGCTGGGCGATTCGGTTACCCAGTTTTCTACCATTATCGGGGTTTATCTGTTTTCGATGGGGCTGGGCTCATGGGTATCCAAGTACTTTGATAAAAACCTGCTGGCCTGGTTTATCCGTATCGAAATACTGGTTGGCCTGGTGGGGGGTACAAGCTCATCAATCCTGTTTTTGGTGTTTGAGAATGTAAGCTCGTTCCGCATTATTTTATATGGGCTAATATCCCTTACCGGCATCCTCGTTGGCCTTGAAATTCCGCTGCTGATGCGTATTTTGCAAAATCGGTTTGAGTTTAAAGACCTGGTATCAAAGGTGTTCACTTTTGATTATATCGGCGCTTTAATAGCCTCGCTGGTATTCCCGCTGTTGCTTATCCCATACCTGGGTTTGGTGCGCACGGCCTACCTGTTTGGTATGCTGAATGTGCTGGTGGCTTTAATTACCTGTATCAATTTCCGGCACGAAATTAAGGGGGCCAAATATTTGCAAAGCGCATCCATCATCAGTATGCTGGCCTTGCTGGTTGGTTTTGTGTATGCCAATACCATCACCAGTTTCTCGGAAAGTTTAACGTATAACGATACCATCATCTTCTCTAAAAGTACGCCATACCAGCGTATCATCATCACCAAAAAGGGCCGCGACCTGCGCTTGTTTTTAAACGGTAACCTGCAGTTTAGTTCCGTTGATGAATACCGTTATCATGAGGCATTGATTCATCCTGTGTTACAGGCCCTGCCCGATGCTAAAAATATTTTGGTGATGGGCGGCGGTGATGGCCTTGCCGTACGCGAAATTTTAAAATATCCGCAGATACAAACAGTTACCCTGGTTGATTTGGATAAAGAAATGACCAAACTGTTTCGCACCAATGATATGCTGCTGAAGCTGAACCGCCGCTCGTTATTATCGCCCAAAGTAACCGTGATGAATGCCGACGCCTTTTCATGGGCCCGGGCGCAGCATAAAACTTACGATGCCATTATTATCGATTTTCCCGATCCTTCCAATTACTCAGTTGGCAAACTATATACCAATACTTTTTATGCCATTGTAAAGCATTTGCTTAATCCCGATGGCATCATGGTAATACAGTCCACATCGCCCTATGTTGCGCCAAAATCATACTGGACGGTGGAAAAAACCCTGCAGTCAGTGGGTTTGCATACCGTGCCATATCATAACTATGTGCCCTCGTTTGGCGAGTGGGGCTATATTATGGCCATGACCAAGCCGGTATATAAAGTGTCCGGCCATTATTTGCCCGGCCTGCGTTTTATGTCGAAAGCTTGCCTGGAGCAGATGTTATATTTTCCGGCGGATATGGCCAGGGTACCGGCGCAGGTTAACAAACTGAACAACCAGATACTGGTAAAATATTTTGAGGATGAGTGGTCGACTGTTTTATAGCCGCAGCAGCGGGATGAAGCCGACCAGCCGCCGCGGCTTTATTTTGCAGGCGGGTTTGGTTACCGGGGCCATATTGCTTAACGGCTGCATCCGTAAGTTAAGCGGTGGCAAACCGGAGTATGCCCATATAAAAGGCAAATTGGCCGGCCCCAATGCCAAAGCCGGCCATGCCCTGCGCGATAAACTGCCAATGCCGGCACCCACTACACAACAAACGGTTAAAACATTGATTATCGGCAGCGGTATTTCGGGCCTATCGGCTGCAAGGTGGCTGTTAAAGCAGGGCGAAACAGATTTTCAATTGCTGGAGCTGGAAGATCATGTTGGCGGTAATGCTTACTTCGGAACCAATGAAGTATCGGCCTATCCCTTAGGTGCGCATTATATCCCCATTGTAAATAACGAAGATAAGCTGCTGGTTGATTTTTTGCAGGAACATAACGTAATTACCCATTTTGACGAAAAAGGGCTGCCCTTTTACAACGAGTTTTACCTGTGCTTTGACCCCGAAGAGCGGCTGCTGATAAACGGCCACTGGCAGGAAGGCATAGTACCCGATTTTGGCGTTGCCGATAGCGACAGGAAACAGATCATCCGGTTTTTTGCCCTGGTTACCCAGCTTAAAAATGCCCGGGGCAACGATGGGAAATATGCCTTTGATATCCCGCTGGATAACAGTTCGGCAGATGATACCTATCGGAAGCTTGATACGATCTCGTTTAAGGAATATCTAAAAGATAACGGCTTCGATTCGCCTTACCTGCGCTGGTACCTAAACTATTGCTGTAAGGACGATTATGGCACGCCGGCACAAAATGTAAGCGCCTGGGCGGGGCTGCATTATTTTTCGGCCCGCAAAGGTACGGCATCCAACGCCGAGCCAAACGCTGTAATTACCTGGCCCGAGGGTAACGGCTGGCTTATGAAACGCCTGCGCGAAACGGTTAAAGACCATATTAAAACAGGGCACCTGGCTTACGATGTTCAGATCGCGGCAGGCGGCAAGGTAGCAGTAAAGGTGCTCAATCTGAAACAAAATACATCAACTGTTATCTACGCTGATAAGGTGATCATGGCATCGCCGCAATACGTTAACCAAAAACTGCTCAAAAACACTGCCCGGCCGGGCTTTGATGTGAGTAAGCTGCATTATTCGCCCTGGCTTATTGCTAATATTACAGTTAACAAATTACCTTCGGCAGCTAAGGGCATGGTGCTATGCTGGGATAATGTGGCCTACAACACACCATCAGTAGGGTACGTAAATGCCAACCAGCAGGACCTGAAAGTAGTAGAAACCCAAAAGGTACTTACCTACTATTTGCCCCTTTGCCACCAGGAACCCCGCCTGGCCCGGCTGGCGGCCTACACCCGCACTTATCAACAATGGATGGATATTGTACTGCCCGAAATGGAGCAGATGCATCCCGGCATAACGCCCGATATTGAGCAGGTAGAACTGTGGCTGTGGGGGCATGGAATGATCAGCCCGTCGGTAAATTATATCTGGGGCGATAACCGGCAGCAGGGCCGGTCGCCGATAAATAACCAGATCTTTTTCGCCCATACCGACCTGAGCGGCGTATCTATTTTTGAAGAGGCTTTTCACCAGGGCATCAGGGCAGCCCAACAGGTTATAAATGATGGACATGCAAGGGCTTAACATCAAACAACCATGGATAAAAAGCCGCCTTGTAGATGGCATTTTTATCCTGTCGCCGCCGTTTATTGCCTTACTCATTGTGGCGCTGTTCCCCTCTCAGTTTAAAAACTCGGGCCTGATGCCGGTGCTATATTGGGTGGTACTTATTGTGATGATAGATGTGGCCCATGTTTACAGTACGCTTTACCGCACTTATTTTAACCCGGTATCTTTTAAGCAGCAGCGGCATTTGCTATTGGCCATCCCCCTGTTTTGCTACATAGGCGGGGTGATGCTGTACGTTGGCGGCGGCATTTATTTTTGGCGGGCACTGGCCTACCTGGCGGTGTTCCATTTCATCAGGCAGCAATATGGTTTTATGCGCATCTACTCGCGCCAGGAAAAACAGGGTTGGGTGTGCAGGTATATTGATAACGCGGCCATTTACATCGCTACCATTTACCCCTTATTGTACTGGCATTTTACCGGCTACAAAAAAAACTTCAACTGGTTTGTCGATGGCGATTTTGTGCTGTTCCATTTTGACCATATCCTGGTGGTTTGTAAGGTGATTTACCTGCTTACCATTTTGTTATATTTTGTTAAAGAAATTTGGGTTTTTATCACCACAAAACAGTTTAATATTGCTAAAAATGTATTGGTTTTTGGCACGTTTTTGTCGTGGTATTTCGGCATCGTTTACTACAACGGCGATATGGCTTTTACCACCCTCAACGTGGTTTCGCATGGCATTCCCTACATGGCACTGGTATGGATTTACGAGCAAAAGAAATTTGCCGGCAGCGCGAAGCCCAAAACAACTTTCCTTAAAATTACCTTCAGCCGATATGGTGTACTATCTTTTGTGGGCCTGCTTATCCTGTTTGCCTATTTTGAAGAAGGCCTGTGGGATGGCCTGGTGTGGAAGGAGCATGCCTCCGTTTTTAAACCCTTTGCCGTGCTGCCAACCATCAACGGGGATATGCTGCTGGCGCTTATTGTACCCCTGCTGGCCTTACCCCAATCTACCCATTACGTACTGGATGGTTTTATCTGGAAGATGAAGAAACAGGATAATGGAAATAAAGCAGTGTTTTACGATAAAGAGTATCCGGATTAAAAATAATCCGAACACCTGAACTTATCCCTTCGGTATAAACTTCTTCAATGACATGATATACCCGGCATGTAAGCCCTCGTGAAAAGGCAAAAACGCAACCGCTGTATCTATCGAATCAAGCTCGGCACCGTAGCGGGTGGTCCAAGCAGGGTAGTTGGTAAAGATGCCCTTATCCAGGTCGGTTTCCAGTTGTTCTATGGTGGATATGAATAACTCTTTGATGGTAGCGATGTCTTCCTCTCCTACAAAATCAGTGGGTTTGGTATCGGGGCGGTAGGAGGTATAATATTTATCCTCGGTAACAATAGGCAACCCGGCGCGGGTATAGCAAATACCCTGTTGTGCCGATATCATGTGTGCTAAATTCCAGATAATGTTGTTGTTGAATCCCTGTGGCACCAGGTTCAGTTGTTCGGCGCTAAGGTCTTTAATGGCGTTAAGTACCATGAGGCGGGGTTTTAGCACAATTTCTATCGATTTACGCATGTGAGCTGTTTTTAGGTGATTTATAGCACGGCTAAAGTATAAAGATTTAGTGTATTATTTTGTCAAATTACTTAATGGTGATAGTGTAGTTTTAGGTGTTTAGGCTTTTATTATACCTTTGCGGCTTCTGTTACGTTAGCTAAATACCGCTTGATTTACAACATCAAAAGATATGATTAAAAAGATTTACATACTCGTCATCTTCACTATAGTTACCACAACCGCCGCCCTGGCCCAGGAACAAACCATCGATATTCATTTTAACGCCCTTGGCTTTTTGGATAACCGTGAATACAAGGCTTTTATCCCCCGGTCGCGCACCTATAGCGGCATGCGTACCGAGCTCGATCTGGGCTGGAATATTGATAGCCTAAACCACTTTATTGTAGGTGCCAATGGCATTCACGAGTTTGGCGCCAAACCCTACTTTTTAAAAGTTAACCCGGTGGCTTACTATAGTTTTACAGGTAAAAGCTGGTTGTTTAACGCCGGAGCCTTCCCCCGCGAAGGTCTACTGGAGGATTATCCACGCGCTATTTTAAACGATACCCTGCGCTATTACCGCCCCAATATTGAGGGCTTGCTGGCGCGTGTGCACAACGAACATTTTACCGAAACCGGCTGGATTGACTGGGTAAGCCGCCAAACCCAAACCGACAGGGAACAGTTTTTATTTGGCTTTTCGGGTAAGTACAAGCCATCGGTTAAAGGGCCTTTTTATGTATCACATTATTTTATGCTGGAGCATGATGCCGGTGCCGAAATTACCTATCCCGATGATAATATAAGGGATAACGGAGCCGGGCAAATCAGGTTAGGTTTAGACTTTAGTCATAAAACGTTCCTGGATTCGTTATCAATTGAAGCCGGTGGCATGATGTCATTAGAACGGGTGCGTGGCGTAGACGGATTTCATAAACCGGCGGGATTTGTTGCAAATTTTTATTTGAGCTACCATAAGTTCGCCTTATTTGATGAATTTTACAAAGGCCAGGGACACGAGATTATGTACGGCGATTCGTGGTTTGAAAAGAAAACGTATAACCGGATGGATATCATCTGGACGCCCTTTTTATATAACCGGGTAAAAGGGCAGTTTATTTTGAGCCTGCACCAAACACCTGGTTTCAGGATGAGTAATCAGGAGGCCTTCAGGATCACCGTTGACCTGGGCCGCAAAACATTGATCAGGATAAAAGATTAGTGAGTGGTTGATTGGGTTGATTAGGTGAGTGGTTGAATTTTTTTATTATAAAATATATACATCTATGCAGTTGAAGAGAAAGTTAGTAGTTTTTGTAGTGTTATTGTTTATTGTTCCTGCCCGTTTGTTTGCGCAGGATAACCAGTTTTCGGGTTGGGCGGCAGTGTTTCACTCGCAGAAGTTATCAGAACATTGGGGCTACTCGTTCGACGGACAGGTACGTTCACATGACGAGCTGAGCTACCTGAAACATATTCTGTTGCGTCCATCGGCTAATTATTACTTTGCCAAAAACAAGGTTGGCGCATTGGGTTATGCCTATGTAGCTACCTATGGCCGCACTGCAGCAGGCGATCAAACCTTTCGCCCGGAAAGCCGCATTTGGCAGCAATATACTTACACCCATAAACTGAGTAAAAATACCAGCCTGGCACACCGTTTCCGTTTGGAGCAGCGCTTTTTGGGTAATACCGCTGCTAATAAGAATGACCATTATTTTGCGCAACGGTTAAGATACTTTGCGCGGGCGGTTGTGCCTTTGAAAAAGGATTCGGCCGTGTTTGTGAAAGGGCCATTTGTAGCCTTACAAAACGAGGTGTTTGTAAACATTCAAAACAAAAACAAGGGAAATAAACACTTTTTTGATCAAAACCGTGCTTATGTAGCCGTAGGATACCGTATCAATAAAATGATAGATGTGGAAACCGGTTATCTTAATCAATACATAAAACAAGCCGAAGCCTACACGATTAACCACGTAGCTCAGCTGGCTTTTTATACCAGGTTTTAGCCTCACCTAAATCCTCTCCAAAGGAGAGGACTTTAAAAATAATGTTTAATAAAAAAAGCGATGAGTTTAAAAATCATCGCTTTTTCTATTAAAGCTCCATGCAAATCAAAAAGCCCTCTCCAAAGGAGAGGGTTGGGTGAGGCTCTACATCCTGCTCACATCTCCACTTCCTATCTTGGAGCTGCTCACACTTTTAACACTGCCGGTATAATAAACATCACCAGATCCTACTACTGATGCATCCAGTTTTTGGCTTACGTTCACCCTGGCATCGCCCGAGCCGGCTATGCGTACCGAGGCGGTATTGGTTGTTAAATCTCTCGCGGTATAATCTCCTGAGCCTGCTACGCTGATGTTTGAATTATCGGCGCTGCCGCTTATTTTGATATCGCCCGATCCTGCAAGGTTCACATCCAGGCTTTTAACCCAAAGCTTGCCGCTTACATCGCCCGATCCTGTTAATTTCAGTTTAAAAGATCCTCCGCGTAATCCTTCCCTGAAGGATACGTCGCCAGAGCCCGAAAGTGAAACTCCGTTTACGTCTTTAATAGATACGTAGATCATGATCTTTTTGTGGCCGCCATCAAAAAGATGCCAGTCGTTATCGTTTTTGGTGTAAATTTTAAGCGTGCTGCCTTCAACCTCGGTGATGATACGGTTAATGATATCAGAAGGCGCCTGCACCTTTACCGATTCGGTCGATCCCTGGGTAATCACCACATCAAAGGAGCCGGCAACGCTTACCGAAGTAAAGCCGGATAAGTGGCGGTCTTCTGTATTTTGGGTAACCTCGTCGGTTTGGGTATTTGTTTTTGCAATTGTATAGCCTGCAGTACCTGTTACCATAACGGCAACCAGTAATATTTTGCTTAGTATTTTCATGTTAATTATCTCTTATGTAGCTATATGACGCAAGTTATTTGGCGAGGTTGCATGATTTGAAAGAAATAGTTTAATATGTCATTGCTTTGTTCTTATCCATCTATTCTGTTATCCTTCGTACCTATCCATTACATATCCAATTTTCCTGTCATCCTGAGTAAAGTTATACTTGCGAGCAAATAATCGCCTTGAAAATGACATTTTTTTTCGCCTGATAATCAATGTGTTGTAGACTTGTCAATGGCAGGTACGAAGGATCTGTCAGCTGTGCATGACCGATAGAAAAGTTCGCCAATAGATGCTTCGTGCCTACCCATGACATATCCAATTTTCCTGTCATTCTGAGGCACGAAGAATCTATTCTACGCCTTGCATGACCGATAGAAAAGTTCGCGAATAGATCCTTCGTACCTCAGGATGACAGTCTTTTATTTTTAACGTTCATTCAACCATTCACCAACAAACTACTCCACCAACACCCCAATATAATAATTAAATGTGTCAACTTCAATGTTATCCTTTGTGGCGCCTTCTAATTCAACGGGTTTAAATTGTTTTGTGGGGGTGATGAATTTATAATCGCCGCCTTCAACGCGCACTTTAACCGGCATGGCAAAGTCTTTGGCGTCGGTGCTGGTCCAGCGGGCATAGCTTTTACCTTCACGGAACATGATCTCGAGGATGGGGAGGGTTTTGTAGTGCAAGTATTGGTCAAATACCGGCGACAGGTTAATGCCTGCTTGTGTGCTAATGTAATCAACCACCTGGTTGTAGGTAACGGTTTGGTGGTAAAAAGTTTTATTGAGGCCACGCAGGATATTGCGCCATTTTTCATCATCGTTAATAATGGTACGGATCATGTTCAGCATATTACCTCCTTTGTAATACATATCGCCCGAGCCTTCTTTGTTTACACCATAAGCGCCAACAATGGGTCTGTCGTTCACGATAGCCATGCGGGTGCCGTGTACATATTCCTGGCCCGCCTGCTTGCCGTAAAAGGTTTCTACAAATAATGATTCAGAGTAATTGGTGAAACTTTCGTGAATCCACATATCGGCCAGGTCTTTAGAGGTGATGTTGTTACCAAACCATTCGTGACCGCTTTCATGTATTACGATGAAATCCCATTTTAAGCCCCAGCCAGTTCCCGAAAGATCGCGGCCCAGGTAGCCGTTTTTATAGTGATTGCCATAAGCGGTACCGCTTTGATGCTCCATACCCAGGTGGTGGCTTTCTACCAGTTTGTAGCCATCCTCGTAAAAAGGGTAGGGGCCAAACCAATGTTCAAAGGCTTTAAGCATGCGTGGTGCATCAAGTCCCCATTGTGCTTTGGCTTTATTCACGTTATAGCTTAGGGGCCAAAAATCCATGGTAAGCTTGCCTTTTTCGCCATCGTATACGCCTTCGTAATGGGTGTAATCGCCAATGTTGGCTTCAATATCGTAGTTGTTGATTGGGTTGGCTACAAACCAATCAAAGCGGGTATAGCCGTCCTTCAGGTCGGTAACTTTGCGTAATCTGCCGTTTGATACATCTTTTAAACCCTTTGGAACACTGATGCTGATGAGGGCGCTGTCAACCTCATCTTCCTGCTGATCTTTAGTAGGCCACCATACACTGGCGCCCATACCCTGGCAGGCGGTTGATACCCATGCATGGCCCAGCGAGTCGGTATTATATTCTACACCGCCATCCCATGGGGCGCGTTTGGCAATGGTTGGGTTACCGGAGTAATAAACGGTAAACTCGTCCTTACTACCCTTGCTGATGTTTTTGGGGAAGGTTAAAAACACGGCGTTAAACTCGCGGGTATATTTTAACTCCTGGCCTTTATAAACCACTTTTTCAATCTTCAGGTTATTCCAAAGGTCAAATTGCAGCTTATCAAAATCACTTACTGCGGTAAACTTAAACAGTACGTTGCCGCTGATAAATTTTTTATCGACATCAAACTTCACATCCAGGTGATAGTAATTGATATCATAACAGGTACGCAGCGGCGTAGTTAACGATCCGCGCAATGTATCGGCGCGGGTAAATTTTTCTTTTACTGTACCCAATTGTGCCTTCGCCGGCAAAAAGCTTGCACCAGCCATTAAAAGGCCGAGTGTGTATTTGTATAGATTTTTCATTTTCGTAAGCCCCTCTAAATCTCCCCCGGTAGGGGAGACTTTTTGATTTATTATTGTAAAACATCTTTTTAAAGCCCTCCCTACCGGGGAGGGTTTGGGTGGGGCTGCTAATCCACCAGCACCCCTACATAAAAATTCAACTTATCCACCTCAATATTATCCTTATTTACCCCGTCGATGTCAACAGGTGTAAATCGGCTGGTTGGCGTAATGAATTTATATTCGCTGCCTTTTGTGCGGACTAATACCGGCATGGTAAAATCTTTTACGCTGGCTATCCACCTGGCGCAGAATTTGCCCCTTACGGTTGCAAACTCCAGGATGGGCAGGTCTTTATAGCGCAGGTATTGGTCAAACACCGGCAGCAGGTTTTTGCCCGATTGTTCTGTAATGTAATTTACAACCTGGTCATACGTAACGGTTTGGTGGTAAAAAGTTTTGTTGAGGCCCCGCAGGATAGCGCGCCATTTTTCATCGTCGTTAATAATGGTGCGTACCATATTGAGCACTACGGCGCCTTTGGGGTACATATCGCCCGAGCCTTCTTTGTTTACATCATAGGGGCCAACCACGGGGCTGTCGTTATTGATGCCATCGCGTAAACCGTAATTGTACTCCTGCCCGGCTTTTTTGCCCCAGTTATCTTCTATAAACAACGATTCGGAGTAGCAGGTAAAGCTTTCATGGATCCACATATCGCCCAGGTCTTTCCCGGTGATGTTATTGCCAAACCATTCGTGGCCGCTTTCGTGCACAATAATATAATCCCATTTGTCTCCCCAGCCCGTTCCCGACATATCGTAACCCAGGTAGCCGTTTAAAAAATGATTGCCATAGGCCGTGGCGCTCTGGTGTTCCATGCCGAGGTGTGGCGTTTCTACCAGTTTGTAGCCGTCCTCATAAAAAGGGTAGGGGCCAAACCAGTGCTCAAAAGCTTTAAGCATAGGCCTTGCATTGGCACCGAAGTGCTGCTTTGCTTTTTCAAGGCTGGCGGGTAGTACCCAGTAATCCATAGTAAGTTTGCCTTTTTCGCCCATGTAGGTATCGCCAAAATGTACGTAATCGCCAATATTGGCTACCACATCATAATTATTGATAGGGTTGGCCACAAACCAATCGAATTTGGTATAACCGTCTTTTAACGGTGTAACCTTGCGCAGGCGGCCGTTAGATACATCTTTTAATCCTTTTGGTACGCTGATGCTAATAAGCATGCTATCGACCTCATCGCTCAGGTGATCTTTATTGGGCCACCAAATACTGGCCCCCACACCCTCGCAGGCAGTAGCTACCCATGGTTTTTTAAGCGAATCCTGTTTGTAAACTACGCCGCCATCCCAAGGGGCTCTTACAGCAATGGTTGGCTTACCCGAATAATAAACAGTAAACTGATCTTTACTGCCTTTGGTAATAGCTTTTGGAAAAGTTACAAATACGGCATTGGCATCGCGTTTAAAGGACAGCATTTTGCCTTTGTAAACTACTTTATCTACACCGAGATTAGCAAATAAATCGAACTGTAGCAGTGTGAAATCCTGTGTGGCGGTAAACTTAAACAGGTTGCTGCCACTGATAGTTTTATGGGCGATATCAAATTTAACATCCAGGTGGTAATAGTTGATATCGTAACAGGTACGCGGAGGCGTTAGATTACCGCGCAGGCTATCGGCATGGGTAAAAGCTTCTTTTGCCTGCAGGAGCTGGGCATCTGACGTAAAAGGGATCAATCCTACAAGGATAAGGAGGGGGTATAAAGGCTTAAAATTCATATCTTATAGATACAGGGAAATGAAGTGAATAATAAAATCAGTCAAAATAACAGCCTAATTTAGTAACATAATTGCTAACAAATAATTTAATACAATACTGTTACATGAAGCAGCTAATAAATAGCCAATGTTAGCTAAAATAGGATAAAACTTAGCCCTGATTTTGTTCATTTTCGTATCATTGCAGCCCCTTTTCAATTTTTAAAACTATGGCACATTTTCCGGCACAATATTCTACCTTATCCGCTATCGCTTTAAAAAATTATATCGAGGCTGCCTATGGCATGCAGCTCATTAATTGCAGGTTTTTATTGCGCGGGGTAAGCGATACCTATATCATCGAGGCTATTGATGCCAAATACGTACTAAAGATCTACCGCGAACAACACCGCTCACGCGATGAAATACAAGGCGAAATTGAACTGCTCAATTTGCTGAAAACCGGCGGCGCAAGTGTAGCTTATCCAATAACAGCTATCAATGGCAGCCAACTGCAGCAATTTAACGCACCCGAAGGTACCCGCTATGGTATCCTGTTTTCTTATGCCGAAGGGGCTCCGGTCTTGGATTTAAACGACGAACAGTTAAGAACCATTGGCCACGAGATGGCTAAGGTTCATAACATTACCTCGGTGGCCCAGCTTAGTTATCCCCGCCGGGAGTATAGTATTGAAACTACGCTTATCAATCCCATAAAAAGCTTTGAACCTGCTTTTAAAGATCTGCCTGATGAGTATGTTTATTTAAAAGACCTGGCGGGTAAGGTATCTCAAAAGCTAAGTTCGTTGAATACCGCTAACTTTAGCTACGGCTATTGCCAGTACGATTTTTTGCCCAAAAACTTTCATTTTGACGATGCCGGTAATTTAACGTTTTTCGATTTCGACTTTGCAGGCAAAGGTTTCCTGGCTAATGACCTGATGTCGTTCTTCGTCCATTTCTTTATGCATGTGTATACAGGCAAGTTAAGGGACGAGGAAGCCCAACGGATGTTCGCTGTTTTTGTAGCGGCATACCGGGAAATAAGGGAGGTTAGCGATGATGAGCTAAAGGCTATTCCCTACCTTGGCGTTGGCTTCTGGATTTTTTACCTCGGGTTTCAGCATGAGCATTTTGATGATTGGTCGAACCTGTTTTTCGGGCCCAGGTTTGTTAAGGACAGGGTAACGCTCATCAGGGCATGGGTAGACAAGTATTGTGTGTTTTGATTTTGTAGGAGGTCTACCTGAATGCCGGTCGCGACTCACCCCGGCTACGCTGCGCCCGTCGAATCTCCGGCTGTGCTGCAAAAAGGGTGTAGCTCATTTTTTATATTTTTCGCCTCCTATATGCGCGCAGCTGCCGCAAGCCTCCTGGCTTGTGCGCCCCCATGCTAAGTATACGCCATGCCTTAAGGATAATCAACAATGTTTGTTGTTAATCTTAAAGCTGTTGTATTACTCTTTACTCCGTTTAAAAATAAAAAATCCCGGATGAAACGTGCATCCAGGATTGGCATATTTATTACTTAGCATAGCGTTTACCTATCAGCGGGCCACAAGGCTGGACCTTGCGGCAGCGAAAGGCAGCGGCAGCGAAAAGTCCTTGCGGTAGCTGGGGGTCACAAGGCTGTGGCAGCGAAAAAATCTTGCGGTAACTGAGGGGCCAGCATAAACTTTATCACACGTTGAGTAACTCAGGGTCCTGCCAAACATCTTCATAGTTAGGAGCAAGTAAAAACCTCCATCCAGGAGCCAAGCCCCAATATTTTATGATCATAGGACACCAATCTTTGAGATGTTCAACGTGTAAAGGAACAAAGAAATCAGGGTCGGTTGAGAATTCCTCTCCTGCCCAAATATACCATCCCGTTGTATCGCCTTCTGATGGGTGTCTAAGACCATTTATAGGCCAAATCCCAGCCTTAACATTAAGGGAAATTCCGACTTTGAGAAATACGGGGGATTCATAGAAAGGCGATCCATATTCTTCACATACTAATTGTTGTTGTTGCTTATTATAATCCATGTAATTTTTTTTGAGCTTTAGAATATTCACTCATTTCCGCTCCTTGCTTAGCAGAGCATGTGGTACACTGAGAATTTACTGAATTAACACTTCTCATTCTCTTTTTATCTATTTTACCAGTTTCATAGTATTCCCCCAAGTTGTTTAGCACAAATCTTGTCATTTACAAAAATTCAATATCAATGAGTCCTTTACCATCGGCATAATCAATAGCGCTTGAATATTTCCAGTACCATGGTTCGTCAACAAAGCCGGCCGCTACCGGGTTGTTGTGAATATAGTCGGCTTTTTGTTGGGTAACGTGGGCACTCCATAGTTCAATAGGTTTGTTATGATGCTGCCAAAACTGGTAGCTTGTAACGTTACTGCTATTTGCAGCCGCCTTTTTAAACATCGATAACATCCACTCCCTGCGAGATTCCTGGATGTTGCCCTCAATTTCCTTAACCAATTTTTTCGCTGTAAATTCTTTAAACCTGCCTAATATTACTTCCGGGTTATTATCCCTTGCCCTGTAAATTAAATGTATATGGCTGGGCATTATACACCAGCAATATAATTCCATGCCGAGGTTATTTTTGCAACATGTTAAACTTTCTGTTATTACCTCGTTATAAACCGGCCTTGTAAAAACATCTATCCAGTTAACTGTGGCAAAGCTTACAAAGTATAACCCTTCTTTATTTAAAAATTTATATTTTCTGCTCATTGGTGATTGGTTTAGTTTTATAAAGCTACAATGATTAGATAACATTAATAAACAAATGCAAAAAAAATCCCAGATGCTCTTAAACATCCGGGATTTGAAATTGGCTTTGCATAGCGTATACCTATCGGCGGGGCACACGCGACACGCGTGCGCCAGCTTGGGTGACATCTTCGATGCTAACAAAATTAGGTTATGGCTCTTAAAGTATTCTTCTAAATCCGCTTTAAAACTATTCATATCAAAGTCCTTTATTTTTTTTCGCATCTGTTCAAAAACAACTAAGGACGCTAAGATTTCTGTTGCTAATATTTTCTTTGCTTCCTCTTCATCAGCGCTCTTGAAGCTCTGATAATCAATTTTGATACGATATTCAAAGCTATCTTCTAAAGTGAAAGGTATGCCATCCGGATTGATCACTTTTATTCCTTTGGTATATTTGCGTTTTATCTCCTTTTTATAAAAAGAGTCAAACTGTGATGACACACATAATATACCAATGGTGTAAGACTTTATATCATTGCCATATTGCTTGTCTTTGAAATAGGTTTTCAATTCATCTGATAACGAATGGATGTAATGAGTTTTATTTCTTATTTCAACTGATGCAGTTACTGCTAATCCAAAATTCATAATTTTTTATCTAAAAATACTATTTCCAGGAGGTAATGCTCCGTTTTCCATAAAATAACCGTAAATCATTATTTTCTCTCATAACTGTCCACTTAAAACAAACTGAGTGACAGTTGGTTACAATTTAGTTCTTTGACATCTTTGTAGTCTATCTTTTTAAGCAGCTCATTTACAGGGGTTTTATCCAGTAACGATATGCTGATTA
>Ga0307515_10002893_pt1 | contig 36508 bp, 39 predicted proteins | sample 17_EM_MG_FD_194513 | JGI IMG/M metagenome (GOLD analysis project Ga0307515, IMG submission 194513) | Populus trichocarpa ectomycorrhiza microbial communities from riparian zone in the Pacific Northwest, United States - 17_EM | ecosystem: Host-associated > Plants > Roots > Unclassified | place... | reverse complement strand
AATTACAGACAAGAACCCGGTCCTGACGTGTATGGAATGTTTGACGCCGATCCCAGTAAATACCCTCCGGAAGATTCTCCCTCGTTCGGATATGGAGGATCTTTTCGAGTTGGCATTTAACACTCACGTTCGTATCAATCCGGAGAAATTCAAGTTCTGTGGGACTCCTCACTGCACACGACTCTACCACCTCGCCCCGAAGGATTCGGAAGACCCACCCGCGTTCCATTGCCCTTCTTGCCTCCGCTCGATATGTTCTGCGTGTCAGGGTGCGGTGCACACATATGCTGGGTTTGCGTCCAGTATTTTCCTAACACGGACTCTGTTTATACTCACATTCGCCAGGCTCATTAAGTAGTCTCTTTCCGCTACGTTAGAAGTGACGGTTCCCGGTTTGTATCACATCGCATCGACTCTCCGTTACCTGTAGCCTATGATCTGCACTTTCCGCTATATGTTTGTACTTCCATTGGGTGACTGTCCGTAGGACTAAATGAAACCAGATGTATGTATATCCGTCGTAGAAGGGTGCCAATAGTCGAGGTCTATTCCTCAATATCTGAGGACTTCCGCATCGCATACACCGACGAAACTGAAGGTAAAGCGTCGGGGTGACTCCAGGACACAGTGAGTTTGAAGTGGGCGGGTTTCTGGTCTTTCCTATCCCCATAATTCAGAAGGTTGACCCAGCTTTGAGAAAAACGGCTTTAGCGCCGCAATTCCAGATTTGCGGTTTGGAGACAAAATCAACGACCCGGCCCAATGGTCGGGGTCCTGACAGTTCCCTTATATGGGTACGATATTCATCTGGATTCGTGTGTACACGCTGCACATCCTACGGACAGTCACCCAGTGAGTGACTTTCCGTCGCCCTTTAGAACGTCTAAACGTCGAATATCCTGGCCGGAAAAGGGAACTGTCAGGACCCCGACCGTTGTGTAGGGTTCGGTCTGACGTTTCTAAATCGATGGTTTAGAGTATATACAGGTTGCGTCGTTTGTGATTGGGAATTTTGTAAACCCACTCTGGGGTCCTCGGTTTGTGCCTTCGTTCTCTCTCCACAGCGCAGATCGTGCCGCGTGTTTCGTTTCGGACCTACCCGCGCTGATGCTGGTGTGCTTGCGGCATAGACTACAGCACTTGTTGCGGTTTCATTGTGGAGGCAGCCTGCGGTGGGGGCAGAGACGAGCAAGAACCCGCACCGATAGTAATTAGAGTGTATTCTCGTCTGCAGAATTTTAGACTTGAAAACAGCCCGAAATTGTGCCAATAAACCTCGGCTAGTGGCACCCTTATAGAAAGTACAAACCGTTCTAAAAGCCCACGGAAAGTCACTCATTATAGCTAGATTGATCGTCGATCACCGGGGGAACCTTGGTCTCCCAGCACCTGTTTGGCGAACAAGATCTTTTGTTGCTATCCCCGCAAATGTTCTGATGCCAAGATTCTGTCTCACCGACAACAGACGAACGCTGGGCACCGTAAGTTCTGCCGCGCGAGGGCCTGTGTGGACCGCACTTTGGCTTGCTTAGTGAGCGAGGCCCACAAGCGGGGGTTCCCTTGTACCTCCACGCACTCTAGCAACATACAAATAGGACGAGGGGTGTAGTTCTAAGGTCCTCCAGGCAGTTGACGGGTCAACTCGATGATTGTTTGGTCATGTTTGTCAGCAAAATGCACCGACGGGCGCCTAGTCATTGCCCCCTTCCTAATTTGTAAAGCGGCAAATGGCCGAATCATGATCTCCTCGACATTAATGAACACCAGTCCGATTGTTCCGGTATTTCAAAACGCAAGCTCTAGGGAAAGAATGCAAATGTGTGCTAGAAAGTACATGGAATCAAGTGGGGTCCCAGGTTAAATGTAACGCGAATGGTGTGGGGGTTGGAAATGAGAATGGGAGGTGGGGTATAATGGGCGGGTAGTGAGCGAGAGATAGGGGCTGGGAATGTGGTGTGAATGATGTGGTTCTGTACATCTGCACAATTACTGCAAATGGGTAGCCCCACGGCGAAGCCTCTTGTGCTGATGACTTGGACGAAAACCGGGGACGTTGGAAACTCCGGTGAATGATGGCTCACGTTTGTCTACAGTGTGGGTTGGAGACACGTGGAAACGTGTGGAGCCTCCTAGATTTCCTACCACCACTGAGCTGGTGGACGTCGGGATGGCTTTCTCGTTCTCCTTTCCTCCCACAGCGGTGGGGGTTCTGTGGCTTGGATTGTTCCTGGTTATGTACCAACCCAGGACGGAAGACCCGGTAATGGCCTGGAAGGGGCGATTGGATCAACGAACAGCAGCGACAATTAGACAATGCGACCCATACAAAGACCAAAAATACGGCCAAGACCAATACCCAGCGACTGAAGCGATTTTGCCTACCGCTTGTCTTCGTCAACCAGGTGCTGAAATCGTCTATCAAAAGGCGTTCAAACGCATCGTCGCGAGATTGACGAACCTAGGTTTATTGTGCTCCACCTTGGCAACCATGCTGAACCTCCTCCAGAATTGGTCACCACGTTCTCCGCGCTTCGGTAACAACATTCCCTCTTTCTCTCCCCGCATGATTGGCTGTTCTGGAGCAAATTTGATAGCGGAGGTTTTCACAGGTCGAGCGAAAACTGGTGCAATGGGGGTAGCAGGTGGTTGTAATGGGTGCGGCGTTTGCGGGACGGTAACTGCGGGGGATCCACGGTCAAACATATCTCCGGGGAGGCGTCCAACTGGAGTCGCGACGAGGGATGGATAGTTCGGAGTCAGTGCTGAGACGTTGGTGGCGTAACCGGGACGAGGGGCAGCAAGTGGAATAGGGCCAGTTTGGGTCATTTGAGGATTTCGGAACGGATTCAAGTCATCCTGAAAGTCGGAGTTGTCACGGCTGCTTCTAGGAGCATCGGTTCAACCAACTTTGGTTAGGGTGAGAACGAAATGAGATAGACGCACGGGTTGTATGGCGAAGGCTGGCCGCGACGTGGTTGTGTGATTATTGGGCCAGTCTCATAGATAGGCTCTGCGGTGATAAGAGGGTTTGTCCTGTAGGACTGGGGAGCCGGGTGTTGTCGACGGGACATTAGAAAGACGGTGGGCGGGATCGAGAATTGACTAAATTAGGTACGCTGGAAGGAAGCACTAAGAAAGTCAAAGAGAGAGGGGGAAAAGGACAAAAAGAGCGTGGAGCGAAAGGAAAGACAGTAAGTGGCCCGGTGAAGGAAGAGGGAGAGGAGGAACAGCAAAGTAGCAACACACCCGATCCGGCAACGACGGGATGATGGTAGTAGCGATCACAACCGAAGTTCGAATTTTTTACAGCTATCGCGAGGTCGCGAGGAGTAGGAGTACAGCACATATTTGAGCACAAATTAAACTAAGTGCCTCGAAAGCGGTTCAGGGTACCTTCTCGGAAGGAAAAAATAGAGGAAAAAATAAAGCAAATTGTCACCACGACCATCCCATCCGCCACGACGCGTCAGTGTGCCGTGCCTTGCCTAGGGATGGTGACCGTCAAGCTACTCCTTCGAGCGGCACTACAGCTTCTCCCATCTCCAGTCCCAGATTCCGCCTCTGTGGTCTCTATCCGTACGTAATTCGCAGGAATGATCGAATCCCTAAAGTTGGATATATAAGACAAGGGGGATATCGGGATCGTCGCCTTTGGCTGCTCTCTCGTTCCAAGCGATGGTCCCGAGCTTTGGTCACCTTGCGATTGCGGGGTGGAAGGCGACCGTGTTGGCGACCATGCTTTGGTAGCACCGTTTGGCGTGAACACGGATGCGTTGATGATTTGGTCCAGATCGGCAGTGGCAGCGCTCAGCGACTGCATATGCTGGGAACGATCCAGAGCGTAGTTACTTGGTATTGACTGGACAAAGTAAGGGGAGGTGGGTGCGCTCGTGTACTTTTCCATCGGGTAGGGCGTCGGTTTGTTGATTACGTTCCCCGACGACCGGGCGGATTGTGGATCGAGAGGCGGAGAGGCTCCTGGTTCAGTGAAGTCAGGACCGCCCTCAATCCCCGTCTGTTGCCTGGCCCTATTGGTCCGCCCACCCCGTCTGCGTTGCAAGAATAAGTGCACGGCGATAAGGACGCACAATAGCGTCACCACGCCAGCAATGGAAGCAACAATCCCAATCACGGCTTGCCTGGTAGGTTCTCAGCAATCAGATCAGCCATCACACCACTTCGGCCCCGCTCACCTGGATAAACCGACCTGCTGGGATGTTTTCGGGCCTTTCCCATCCGGTGGGACAGGAAAACAACGATTGCTGCTCGTTACGTCCCCTGTCACGGTCAACAGGTCCGTTGACTGGAGGCGACCCGACCCGTCTCTGAACAGCAGGACCCCGGGCAGGCCACGAAAGGCGGCCATGATAAAACTAGAGGTACCGGGGTCGGATGGCTCCTGCGTTTGGTTGAGGAGAAGGGCCGGGCCGTTTGGTACGAACAGACGGACTACCGGAGAAACGGCCTGCGTGGGATCGAAGGTAACATCGAAGGACTGACATTGGGAAAATGGCGGTTTGGCGGTGTAGGTTTGTGTTTTCTCTGCTGTGGATACACATGAAGCGTCATCAGACTGTAGGATCCTGATGACGTCCGATGTGAGCCCCGTGCCCTGGCCTTGAGCATCATCGAGGGAGGTTATAAAGGTCGTTCCTGCCGGGTATGGAAGAAAGGTGATGGCAACTCCTGTGCTCGTCTTTGAATCCCATTCTGGGTTTGGGAGGGGAATTGAGAGTGGCACAGCCGACGAGCCGAAGGGTACGACCGTGAGACTAAGGGGGAGGGCTGTTGGCTGAGGGCCCGAGAAGGTGACATTGAATGACCCGCACTGTCGAATGCTGGAGAAACGAATGGTCGTGAAAGCGGTGGCTGAAGAAAGAAAGAAGAGAATGGGAACGAATGGCAGCATTGGCTGTGAAGGAGCGAAGGAGAAGGAAAGAGATAAAAACGCCTCTGACCCGGCGGCGCAAAACTATGAAGAGGAAGAAGAACAAAGTCGACAGACAAGAAACCCCACGAGGGCGGACCGGTAACCCAAAGTGATCGAGACCGTTGCTGATCAAAACTCGGTTGCAATCCATTTCAGGATCCTCTACTCTTGCCTTTTCCGGCACCATAACCACCAACTATCCGTATTTCCCCACACCTATAATGCCCTTGTGGAACAGGACTTTCACTGCCATCGGAACTCATTCACGGAGGTTCGCAGCGCAGGCTTCAGCTCACGGTCATCTCCCGAATTCCCAGTCCCCGTTTACCCCGAGACTCAAGTTCCTCAACTCGGTCAACTCGGATGGATCTCAAATCCCAACCTATCGTGTCTTAGATGACGTTGGGAATCCCCTCGAGGGTGCAGAACTCCCCAAGGTATCACAACCTCACTTGCAGCCCTCGGATTCCTGATTCCCATGTTCCGGCCGGTAGATTGACGAGGCACTTGCCCGCAAATTGTACGCAATCCTTGTTCTTCTTCAAACGCTCACACTGAACGTATTCAAGATACGAGAAAATGCTTCTACTACCCACGCTAGATACCCTCCTGAACAATATCCAACGCCAAGGCAAAATCTCGTTCTATGTGTGTCCCCTTTATATTTTGATGCTCTGTGCTTACCACCTCCCAGATGACTTCTGTGGGTACAAACGAACGGGTCAGGTTTTGAAGCTCATTATTTCCAGCATGGAGAAGAGGCTACAATCATTGGCTCTGCCGCGGCTCTCGCCCCTGATGACGAGTAATCCGTTCATTCCATTTGTCCATTCCCGCACGCTTACGATTAGCAGAGTATTGGGTGTGTATTCACCGTTACGACCCTGCTATTTTCTAGTGTTTATCCCTACTAGGACAATACCGTGAAATGGGAGTTTTACTCTGGCGTGGCTTCAGTATCGACGCCGCAATGGCACAGTGCTTCGGTAATGAGGAGGATGCGGCTACGAAGGGCCGCCAGATGCCTGTGGTGGGCAAAGCCTGCGATGAATTATCGTTGCCGATCACTGACGGTTCATTTAGCATTTTGGATCTCCAGACCACCACTTCCATACCATATCTTCCACGCTTGCCACCCAGATCCCGCAAGCTGCCGGAGTCGGCTACGCGGTAAAGCGTGATCCCCAACGTCGGGGAAAAAACTGCGCAGTTGTATATTTTGGTGAGGGCGCCGCATCAGAGGGCGACTTCCATGCAGGAATGCTATTAGCATCCACAATTCCGTCTCCAACCTTATTCATTGCGAGGAATAACGGTTTCGCCATATCCACCCCATCTTCAGAACAATATTATGGAGACGGAATTGCTGCCAGGGGCGCGGGCTACGGTATCGATACTATTCGTGTTGATGGCAACGATATCTTGGCGGTCATTAATGCGGTGTCAGAGGCCAGACGGCGATGTGTTGAAGGTGGGAGAGGTGTATTGGTGGAAGCAATGAGTTATCGGTAAATGGCCTCGGACATCATTCCCGTTCATAACACCTTACATCCAGAGTTTTCTAGTGTCGGGCACCATTCTACCTCCGATGATTCTTTTGCCTACCGTCCCCGACAGGAGGTCGAGGACCGAAAGAAGGTGGATAATCCCATCGTTAGGTTCCGACTCTTTATGGAGTCTAGGGGATGGTGGTCGAAGGAGGAAGATGATGCTGCGAAAGAGAGGCTGAAGCAGGAGGTTATGACCACCTTCAAGCGCACTGAAAGGCTGAAACGTCACGAGCTCAAGCAACTATTCGAGGATGTTTATGGCGGGGAAGAACCATGGAACATCGTAAGCGGTTATTGCCGCCTTATTCACCTTACGCCGAGCGCTGATCACTTGCCCAGACCGAGCAACGAGAAGAGTTATCTCGACTCCTGCGGAAGTATGGCACGGACTGGAAGCCGTGGAAGCAGGAGCTGGACAAGTTCAGGGGCGAAGGGAAAGAACTGATCGATAGGTAATATTGGGGCAATAGCATGGGGCATCGAGATCACTCCTGGGCCTGTATCAGTAAATAGCATACTTACTCTTCGGTCCACGCACCGCACCCCATCGTATGGTATGGTGGTTTACTGATGTGAGGCCGAACTGCCGGCTCGACTCGTGCGAAATTTGATCGACTGGTGTTCTCTCGTTGAACTCCTCATTACGCGCGGTGGCCTCTCGCCTCGAGTGTGCCACAGACCATCTCATCCATCTCAAGTAGTGATGCACAACAACTTTAACCGACGGCCGAGTCAAAGTCATCAGTATCGTCCTTCTCAACCGCCCTCCGACCCAAATCTAGGAAGATATGTCGCAGACTCCGTCCAAGATGCTCACAGGCTTCTCTCAGTGTACCCTTTTGCATCTGCGACCCCTACAACACATGGTCAGATTTTGATAAAATACACATCTCGCCTGATTCTCATTCCATCTCAGTTGCACGACACCTCAGCAATCTCACCATAAGTCCCACATATATGCACCCTCAATACCAGCACATGGACTACTCCGACGGAGAATATGGAGAGTACGCGAATGAGCTCCAATACTTGACCTCGGGGCGTCCGAACTCTGGCGATGGTGGGTATTGGGAGGATACCCGAAATGAGGCAGTCCGATACCTCACGGAGACACCATCTTAGTGCGCAGAGCGAAACCATCCAGGTCTCCACGAGTCGCTGATTTTCTGCCTCGGCAGCAATTACAACTACCCTCAACAGGACCTATCAACAATATGGCAAACAGGGTACCAACCCAGTGAATTTGCTCAATCAATATTTCAGCACACGCTGTCTTCCATGCCATATGCGTACCCAACCCCTCCTCCGGGGATCGCTCATTCATCGTCGTCCCTTGCGAATGCTTTGCAAGAACAACCCCGTCCATCGCGGAAGGTGTGCGAACCTGAGACATCTACTCAGTTCTTTAATGAGTTCGTTGCGAGCAAAACCAGGGACCTCCCAACCGCAACCACTTCCATCCCTGTCCCTACCCCTACCCCTACCCCCGCCCCCAAACCTCCAATGCCAACTCCCCCCGCCACAATACCTCCGGTACCATCCAATAGCGTGTTGCCCCGTGTTCAGACCCCGACACTGGCGCCCAGGGTGACGGAACCTCGGGCAGTGACCCCAAAGAAGAGAAAGCATGAGGACATGGAAAGTTCCATTCCGAAGCCACAGATTTCGCATCAGGCCTCCGCGAACTACCCTTTCCTCCCTCGGAAAGACCTCTCCAGCTTGCCCAGAATCCCAAAGAAGAGCCAGGTCTACGTTGATGTCCCGCCGAGGCCCAGTACTTGGAAAAATCAACTGCCCATGTCCAAGCCACCTGCAATTCGCCAGTCATCACTGGCTACCGATACTCGGTCCGACGATAGTCGCGCCACTGCGGGGTCAACTACTCAATATCGCAGCATCAGCGCCATGAGTACCACCGACGGTCGCACATCTCCGGTCAAACGAACAGGTGGACGGGACGATAGAGGTGCTTTGCAAAATTGTCCCATTTGAACCTTTCTGACAGTTTTGAAGTCCCTTTTGAAAAACTTGAGTCGTTGATTGACGAGATTTTTGAAGCGGAGGACGATCTGCCCCAGTATCCCGACCCTAGCGATCTTCGGCAGGACCTTTTCTCGTTGCGTCTGACCACCAACTTCGCTCGTCCTTGCCTCAACCCTGCTGTCATTTCCAAGATCACCGCCATAGTTGGCAAGATTTCTCGGCCTACAAAACGTCGGCCTCCGACATCCCGCGGTCAAAATGGTGCTCCGAATAGTGCTCGTAAAGATGACGGACGGATATCCGATTTGGAAGTCCCGAAAATCCTTCGTCTCCTCAAGACTCTTGAACGATCTGTGCAGTCAGGAGAAGACCTTGACCCTTTCAAGCTCCCATCGGAATCGCAAAACTCCGTCAAACGCTCTTCCACTAAGAAGTCTGGCAAAGGGTCGAAGAGGGGAAAGGCTTCGGAACCAGGTCCGAGTGAGGATGGCAAACCTGCGCTCGTCGACCCCGAACCTGATGACGCACGAGAATCGAGTGTCAATCTTGAAAGCCTGCTTAAATGTCTGACTACAGCCAAGGAGAGCATATTGGCTGCGGAGTGTTGCATCTCAATTTTGTCAAGTGACCGGCTTCCCAAGCAGGTGCGCTCTCATACGGTAATAATGGGACCAATTTGACGACTTTTCTCAGGTTTATTCGGAAGAACTGATCTCGACCTGCTTCAGCGTCGTAAAGAACCAGCTCAGCAAGATTGTGTACCCGTTCGTTGAAGCTGCAACAGACCTTTATGGACAAGTTCCCCCGATCTTGCGCACTATGGCTCAAACAAGCTCCACGGAAATCCAAGCACACCGCGGTCTCATTGCCGAGATCTTTCAGATACTATCTTCGGTCGTTCCTAGGATCAACAGCCTTATATGTGCAGGGTTCATCTCGCTCTCTGATGTGATTATCATTCAAGCAGTATATATCGCAATTGGTCCCTTCTTTATCATGGAACCCACTGCACCGGACGGCAAGGGAAAGAAAAGTAACATCGTTCATAATACATTGGGTAACAGCGCAATGAAAGGGCTGCGACTGGACGCATTGACTCTCATCAGAAGCGTAGGTCATAACCACCATGTGTCCGCATTCACTAAAGGCCCTCGGCATAGATTTTTGCCTTCCACGAAGAACAACGGTCGTGGGTTATTGAGGAAATCCTGAGTTCTTTAAGCAGACTCTCGGATGCGAAACAGAAAGCGGGACAGTTCAGGTAGGCCATTCATTTCCGAATGCCAGTTCCATCCACCGACCTCCCACGAGATTGCGAGATGGAAGGTCCATTCGCACCGTCTCTGCTCTTCTCTTGCAGTTGGTCCAAACTTCTGCGCACGATGTCCCTTCGAGAGCAAGAAAGATCTTGAAAATGCGGCTCCAGGCACAGGCAACCCAAGAAACCGCACCGAATAATCCTACCGAACTCAGCGACGATGACATAGAAGTAGTGCTCTGCTTCTTATTCATTACCCCGCACTGACACACCGGCAATCAGGAGATGAACCTCTACACTAATGGGTTGGAATCGGCCACCAAGTCTGCCAAGACAATCGTCCTTTTTCTAACACAGAGGTCTCCCCTACGAGAGACGTCCGGTGCACGTTGGCTGATGCCCCATTCTCCAGGTCTGGCAAGACTAAAATCACAAAGTCGAGCAATGAAGCCGAATACCGCGCAATATTCGATAACTTTATATCTGACCTTCTTGCCGTACTATTTTGGCCAGAATGGCCTGCTGCTGGACTGCTGCTTGGAATTATTAGCAAAGTCATGGTGGGTTATTTTATTATCTGTATGAACTTGTGTTGATTCTGCTGAAGGTCGGTTCGTTGGACGATGTGAAGACAAATCAGAGTGATACCGGTGCTGCTAGATCGATGGCACTGGACCACCTCGGCGTTATTGCCTCCCGCCTAAGATCCACTTCCCTCAAATTCAGTTCCAGGTCTTCGACCGAGGATAATGGGGCTAGGGTATTAAAGCCCATGGAAGAGGTATGTAAAAGCTTCCTTCTGAGATATAACCCTGCTCATCGCTAGGAAGATCTACTCCAATCTGAGCATGTCCGAATTGGATGTGCGGGTGCTTGCGCATCAAGATATCTTCTCGTTCTTGTGTAAACACTCTGCAGAAGATCAGTCCTACGATGTGGGTGCTCCACTTTTTTTGTAACCCATCTGACGTTTTTTCAGAGTGCCCGAGAACTCACTGGGGCAATTTGGGGGCAAGAACTCGCTTCTGTGCTGAAACAATGCCGAGCAGTCATCTCAAACCTCGGTCATAACCGACCGGGCCAGAGCCTTATTTCCTTTACATCGAGAGTTAAGTCTGCACTCTGTGATGTTTGGATTGAGTCTTCGGCAGATGTTTTTGACCCGGGGTATACACTTTCGTCGAGTAAAAGTTTTGCATCCTGAATCTTCTTCCAGCTCCGAGCAGGAGGCGGCACGCATAGACCGTCTCTCCGAGGAAGTGGGAAGTGTGCAAAGCCTCAAGAGTTTATTCCTCCCCATCTTGAATGTCGTGCTGGTAGCTTTGGACGCGCCGCCGGTTTTCATGCGTACTAAGGCTCTCCGCGCACTGGGTCAGATCGTGACTAGTGACCCAAGCATACTTTCCATGGTGCGACAACCCCACTCGCTCGCTTCTCACTCTGACCTGGTTACCCCAGAGCAATGTCCGAAGTGCCATCGAAATTCATTTGCTTGACCACTCCACTGCCGTCCGTGATGCTGCAGTTGATCTGATTGGGAAGTACATGATTGACTCACCAATCGTCGCTCGTGAGTATTACCCAAGGGTCGCCGAGCGTGTGGCGGTGCGCAATTCGTTTCGTCTTCCTAAACTCCTCCTTACGCGGGCTGACAACAGGATACCGGTCTCGCTGTTCGCAAGCGTGTGATCAAGCTATTGAAGTCATTCTACGAGGCGGCGGATGATACTGATCATCGCATTGATATCTGTACAAAACTGACGATGCGTTGGTTCGACGAGGACCCCAGTATCAAGGAGCTGGCTGTAAAGACACTAGAAGAATTGTGGTTCCATGACCCTTCTGTCGCCGGGCCGAAGCGCGAACGCAGCAAGGCAGAGGCATCCTCAGCAGTCGCTGTCATCATGGGCGTCTTGGCGGGTTTTAGGGAGAGGCAATCACCGCTTGAGGATATTCTCCATAAGATGATGCTTGAGAAGCAGGAGTCTGACATCACATTCTTGCGATCTCGTTATGTTGAGATTTGCGACATGTTGATTGACGGGCTGGTTGATGCCTCCGATGTCCCAGGCTTTGTGAGTCCATCGTAGACCCTCAGCGCAGAACGACGGCTGAACCCCCACAGACAACAACCAACAGCATACGGACAATCTACTTGTTCACATCTGCATACCCTCAGCTGTTGACTGCCTCCAAGGCCTCAACGCTTCTTCCGTACCTCACGGGTGCAGTTTCGTCCATTGAGAGGAAATCCAAGGACGATAAAACTACGTCTACGGAGGATGAACAAACGATCGCAGACTACCTTCTCAAAATCTTCCGAGCTGCCATCCCCCACATGCCCAAAACGGCAACTGGCTTCGGGCAGGATCTGCAACTTGCCCTTCAGCCGATGATTCTCAAGCCATCCGCAGGTCTAAACGTAAGCGCGATTATCTTCTTGTAGCAGCACTAGACTTAACTCTTTGTTTAGGGTTTACAGGAGACTGTCGCATGCATGTGTGCGGTGGTACAGTGTCTAACGCGTGACTTTCTACGCCTCGTCAACCTACTCAAATCTTGTAACGGTGCGATCGTCGTGATTTCCCCCTTGCTTTTGATCTTACCCTCTTCAGGGCTTCTCCAAAAGTTTGTCGCGAAACCCGTGAACACTCAGCTATCGGCTGCGGATAGCAGGAGTCTATCTATGCTGATCCTGATAGTATCGTTGCTATGCGAGCACTGTGATTTCGATCATCTCAGCGAACAAAGAGAAGGCATGTATGAAGTATCTCTTGTGAAGTATCTGACTAAATCGGATCCTTTGTGGCCCAGACGTAAGAAACGTTCTGCAAGCAGTCTCTCCGGTAAGCAAACACTTCATTGGTTCGCTGTGAGTTCTCATCATGTGGGTCCCTCGATTGCGCAGGGTTCAATTACGGACCACATTTATGCCATGCTTGTTCGCCTCTACGACAAGTATTCCGATTCAACGTTGAAAGGGCGCCTCTTGCAATGCTTAGGTGATTAATTATACCAGCTCCGACAACATCCCCTTTTGTCTGATGGTCCTGGTCTTGCGTAGGCTTCCTGTTTCGTGCTCAACCCTCGTTGATGACTTCGGAACCTTCCACAAGAATCATGGACAAGATCTTTCAGTCTGATTCGGACGAAACCAAGGGTCGGATGCTGAAGATTCTTCACGATTTCCTTGTTTCCGAGGCATCAAAGCATGCTGAAATGGAGAAGGAGAAGGGTGCGATTCTACCAATATTTATTCAACCGGTCTTACTAAATCCAGTCATAGGGTTGAAAGTGACAAATGGTGCTTATGAGAAAGTCAATCTTGCCGAGCTCGTTGGAAATACGGAGGATTTTGCTGAATCCGGGTATGTCCCGCCAAGGTGCCTTGAATTGACCGGAAGCTGATTCAATTGTGTAGAGTCAGCTCGGCAGTCCTCCAAAGGTATCTCGACCCGATCCTCAAGGCAGCTCTCTCTCCTGTTCCTCAACTCCAGGGCGGGGCTATAGACGTCCTTACGTTTACTATCAAACAGGGGTTGACTCACCCGCTCCAGGTGAGCGTACAGGGGGTCTGTCTGCGAGACGTTCTAACAAAGAACCCTAGTCGTTCCCGGTGGTCGTGGCCCTAGAAACAAGCCCCATCCTCTCGATTAGCGGTCGCGCAAGCTCCTTGCACCACATCCTACACAGCAAACATTCATCTTTGTTGAATTCTCGATATCTCACTAGTGCGAGGGCATCGTTCGACTACCAGAAGTCACTTTGTGGCGTTGATGCCGTTCAAGGTGGGTAGTTCCCCGCCTCTTGTTCTTTGCATATAAATATGCGATTGCCATTAGGATTCCGAATCATCCAGAACACTCCAACTGCTTTGCTGCATGGATGGTACTCTCTGGTCCGAGAGAAACGACCAGCGAGGTTAGAATTCCTGCGGGCCATGTCGAAGATATTTGACGTCCAGGAAGTGACGACGCAACACGACATCTACTTCGCAAGATACATGGCGGAAAATCTCGCATGCTTTGAGTATAAGGTCCAAGAAGATGTGCTGACGGTTGCCAAGCATCTGACATCGGTCCTCTCCACCTCCGGGGCACAATTGATCGAGACAGTTTCTCCGGCCCATTTGTTGACACAGTTACATGGAGACGATGGAGCAAACCAGGAACAGGTTGTGATGTCCGAGGGTATGCTTCCGTCGATGCAATCTTCCGTCATCATCAGCGTGGTTATGCTGCTCAAAGCGTACCTGAAATCAACATATGGCATATCGGAAGAGTAAGCAACAGTCCCAGCCAATCGTCCGTGTACATCATTAACATGCACACAGGAAATGTGTCAAGTGGGTGATAGGGAAGAAGACGGCAATAGGCGATAAAGCCGTCACGCGGCGGAACGCGGTCGGCATTTCATGGGACAGGCTTCCATTTGCGACAAGGCCAATTACTACTTTGGAGGATATTGCCGAGCAGCGGGAAACGGTACGTGTGGAATAGTGCCTCCGGCCGGACCACTAGATCTGATGGAGGTGATATAGTTCCTCAGTATATGGAGTGAAGATGGAGTCAATGAGGATGCCGAGGAGTGAGAAGGGGGGACCACTACACATTAATAATTGTTGATAATTCGGACTTGATGGGCAGGCTTACCGAGGAACGATGGGGTCCGAGCCCTGTTTTTCGACGGGTAATGGTATACGAGTGATAAGGATAATACGACCGGGAATTGGGTCCGTGGCCAAGGTTTAGTCAAGATCTCGGCCTGTTGCAATGCCCGGGGGAATACGTTCTACCGTCCAGATCTGTACCTGAGGGTTGCCCTCGCCCGCATCTTTGTCGGAGGCTCTAGACCGGTGGTGCCTGCCCAGTGCTAACCTCGTGACGCAAGTGGCTGGGTGCATTAAATGGCACGACATGTGGGTCGTCGGTCGTTATTCTCTTCCACAAGGGATTGTTGAAGACGCCGCGAACTTTTGCCGCTCTCCACACGGGCCCGAGATCGTTTCACGAGGAGATCCGCGCCGTCGGACGGGACAAGTGACAACTCAGTAAGCAGCAAGCTCGATCAATAAATCACCGATCGTTGATCAGGGACAGGCTCGAGCGCACGATCCGTCTGATGTGCGACCCGGCCTCCCCGCAAAAGGTGCTAGGCTGTTTTGGATTTTCCAGACAACCTTAAACTCGATTTCCTGCCAATCACATGTCCTCCTCGCTGTCATGGGTCAACTAATTTCTCTCCGGCAACCTGGCATGTTTTCTATTCGTCCCAATCGGATCCGTCCGGCCCTTCTTGGTCACAGTCTACTGCTCAGCAAATTTCTTTACTTAGATCGGCTTCCGAAGGAATGATCGAAGGTGTCTTTCGCTCGGCACGGCACGCTCGTCCCATGAGCAAACTTAGCCACTTCACCTCCCTCGAAAATCAATAAAACTACGCTCATCTGCTTGCAGTTCTCTTCCTTCTCCCCGACCTTGAATCAGTCGATCCCCATACGCTGCTCCTCTCGGCGGGTTTTGGACTTTCGCACGGTTATGTCAGTGCGACCCACAGCCAGCGGCGTAAGTGATTTAACGCGATAACAATTCGCTGGCCGACCCCGTTTTCTCCAGTCCCCTCCCCACTCCCCTCGCGAACATGAAGTCTCCCGCCGGCTATTTCGTCCATACACGAGCCCGAACCACAATGTCACCAAGGGCCGGTACATCACTAGCAACGACCCCCGCGGCTACATGTACGTTCTTTGGGTGCATTGACCAGTGACCACCCCCTGACGCAGAGGCAGCCCTGTGTACGAGTATCCTCTCCTCGGCCAGTGGATCATGATGGACACAGATGATGGCTACGTCCTGTGGACTGGAATTTGGAAAGGTTCGTGCTAATGGCTAGAGGGCACTTGGACAAGTAGCTGAAGGATCATCCCCATTTCACAGCGCTCGGACACTCCAAAGGTAAACCAAACGGTGTATTCGGCCGTGCCACTTACCCACTTTTCCCTCCCAGCCGACATCGTAAAAATGGTGGAATCGGAACCAGAACTTGCCGCACGCATCCGCAGGGTTCGCGGGGGCTATCTCAAGATTCAAGGGACCTGGATGCCGTACGAGGTGGGATCCGGTCGTTACCCTCGACCAACGGTTGGTTGCTCACCTCGAACAGGTCGCTCTCAAACTTTCTCGCAGGTACACTCCACATCATTTTCACTGTGTATCAACGGCTGAGGGTTGGCAAGGGTTGCGTGGCACATCCGCTATGACCTTGTTCCCTTATTCGGGTACGTCCGCGGTCCTCCGTCGTTTCTAGCTTGCCTGAAGACCTGTCGCCATAGACCAACTTTCCCCAACACTTGTATCTCTCCTGACCAACCCGGGTTTGGTCAAATTACTCCAGGGGACGCACGCAGGCGCAGAAGTCGTCGGGTAGTTGGGCCAACAAATGGAAGCAACCACTCCTGGAGCATCATGCCCCCCATCGACCAGCCATTCCATTCACAAGGCCACTTGCCACCCCTCCAACAACAATTCTATGTTGGGAACCCACAGGACACGACACACCTTTTGTCCACGTCTCGGGAACTTCCCCTCCCGCGATCACCCAATCCGCCGACGCCCACATCGCATCCAGACTCACCCCGTTTCAGCCCATATCAATCATCTTACCTCAATCATCGGCCGGAGACCCATGACAGCTATCCATCTGATCAGTCTTACCCCCAGCGACCGGCATCAACGTCCAGGGTCACTCTTCCCCCGGTTCAACCGTCGTCATCTAATTATGCGGTTTCCCTTCCATCTGTCGCGGATCTGGTGGGGTTTAATGCGATAGGCGATCGTGACCCACCCGAGGCGATACTTGAGCGTTTAAAACGAAGGGACTCCTCGGTGCATCATTCCCCCACATCGTTAGCGGCTCTACCTTAGTTCGTTGCTTCTCCCCGCTAACGAAGTGGTTGTTTGTATAGATCTCACTTCGTGCACCCACCCCCTCCGCCGAGTTTCCCCCCAAACGAGGCCTTTGGACTAGCACAATCCTCATCACGGCGCGCTCAGTTCCTATTGAAAGGCGAGCCAGGCGAGGGGTCTCCCCCCTTCTCGGTCCGTACTTCGCGTGGGGACCCTCCTACTCCAACGTTTGTCGGCCACGATCAACGCGTATACGTAACCGAGGCACCACAGATTCACGGCCTGGATCATTCCTCGGTGTTCAAATCAGAAACTTACGGAGAAATGTCGGATAGAGGCAAGCTCAGAAAGAGGGACGAATCAGACTTCTCTCGGACCACACATTCTGATGTAAACAGTCGTGACATGCCTGTGCGCCGGCCGCTCAGACCATGGTGACCACATTTTGTGTCCGTTGACCATCTGCTATTGTTCAGGACATATCCCACTAATCTCCTAGGTACCATTAGTCGCGCTGTATTGCATCCGAGTTCCGGGAGTAAACTTTGTACAATGACGGCGCCAGGATCGACCAAGAAACATTTCTCCGAGGTATGCAAGGAGAACAAGACTGCCTTGAGTTGTCGCTTCGTTACCCAACGCGGGACAGTCAAGCTAAAGCCTAAACTTGTCACAATGTAAACACAATTTCGGGAGAGTATAAGGCGGTCACTTGCCCAATGACCTTCATCAGAAGGTATCCTATGGTCGCCACAACCTGTAAGGCACCATCAGACCCAGAAACGGTACCCCAGTATCTGTTGAGATTGCTTACAAATGCCGCAACGATACTCGCAGGAACACCGTTCTTCAGGAAGTCGACGTTGGATAGATACAGTTGACCAAGTTCATCTTCCTGGGTAGCACTGTTCGTTAACGTCAGATGGGATCTTGCTCAAGGGGGGTCGCGCTCACGCGGTTTGGTTTGGGAAACCGGATACTGGCATGCCCATTCCGGTCGAACAAATCAACCCGGTCAAGAAGATAAGCAAATTTGCATGATTTCCGGGAAGGTTTTTGCCCACTTCCTTTGCGATGGGGACCAACAACACACTGGCGATCGTGTGGCTGATAAAAGTCGATATGACCTGCGGAACACTACAAGTTTTAGCGGGCTGTGAAGTCGCGAAAATCCGAGGTACAAACCAATACGATCCCAGAGAGCACCAAGACCACCGTATACAAAGACATGTCTGTTATGATGCCTCGAATGATTTCGTCCATGACATCCAACAACCCGCTGCTCGTTACCCCCTTCCCGAGAGCAATCCCGCCCATCGCAAGGAAAACTACGGTCCATAAGAAGTGTTCGAAGTCATCCTAGATTGTGCGTTAATCACAAACCCCAGATGCAGTTGGCACATGACAGTCACCTTCTTCAATACCCCAGTTGAGAAGAACGCAACAATTGGAATAATGGCGATGATGCCCATGTCTCCGATCAAAGGTTCGATCCGGTGTTCCACACACCAGAGCCCAATGGTCACGAGGCATATGAATGACACCCAATACTGTTTCAAAGTGAATGGCTCCTTAGTCACACGGATGGGTTTCACTTCGATATCGGGTTCTGTTGGATCAGGAGAGCGGGCGGGGTTGTAGCTGACGAGTAATAACCACCAAATCAAGACAATTGACACGGTGGACACAGGTAACGCGACGGCAAACCACCTCGCCCAGTCCAGGGGCGGATCCATGTGCTGAAGAGCAATCAAGTTCTGGGGGGATGAAATGGGGGAAGATTGTCCTCCGATGTTTCTGGGCCACGATGATTGAGTTGATGCCAAAGCGAAACCAGAGACCCACATACGAGGCTAGAGCGATCCCAAGCTACGAGCTCGGAACTCAGCGATGGGAACGAGGCGAGGCGAATAGGACTCACGATCAGGCAAGGTGCAAAAGTCGACTTCGGGGGAAGGGTGCGGAGTATGGGCTATCGGAAAGGGATGAATGTGCATTTCCCTTGTAGGGGAAAAAACGGACTCGGATAAGTGTAAAGCACAGTGTTGGAGCGGCAACATTGCTAGGCGGGGGTCAGAAAAGTAGTAGTTCAGAGCTTCATCATGCTTGCCTTATCCACATGCTGGCAAAACACGCCACCCCCATAAATGCAAGCAAGACTGTGCTCGGACGTGTGCCAGCCATGCTGAGCACCTTGGTGATGAGGACGCGATCTATAGCAGTTTTGCTCAGGGCGGATGCGATTGTGAAGCCTCCTATCAACAGCATGATGGTTGGGGAGAACATGACAGAAAATATGTACCTGGTTGTGATTAGGGTGACACAGACCTAAGTTAAGATCTGCACACTCACTTGGTGGCCTCCGGTGGTGTCAAACGAGTTACAACGCCGTCCTCGTCAGTGCTCCGTATTACACGCAAACAAACCAAAAGTAACGGAATGAGTATTGATGTGACAAACAGAGGGATAGCCTGTCTGCCGTTGTCAGGGGTATTCCAAGTCAGAGTGAGGTTGTGTTCACCTCTGTTGCCCACAGTATTGTTGCGAAGACCAGGATGGCAAAGCATCTGTTGGCTTCATCCCCATCGACGCTCTGGACACGCAACAGGGTGAGGAACACAGCGAATGCGATCGCTTTCCAGATGTGCCGGCGCTTGAGCTTCAGGCGACCCAGAGGAGTTGGAATTTGAACTGCTTCCGCCTCTTGCTGGACTGCCAAGGTACCTCCAACAGTTTCCAGATGACCATCTACTTCCCCCCTACGTTCACGACCAATCATCTGCCTCCATACGGTATCACGTTCCCATGCAATATGTTCGCGCTGGTGGAGTTTCAGTTGCCGCTGGGCGGCAGAGACATCTCCCTTGGTCACGCAACGAGCATAAAGGTGAAGGAGTTTGTGCAAGGCCGCCGCAATCTTGTCTTTGGACGCTTGGGTGAAGGGAGGTGCATGCTCCACCACATCATGCAAGTATTTGTCTTTCAACTGTGAGGCAATGGTGAAGATGAGGATTGCGGTAGCCAAGAGTGCCACCCACCTCACTAAAGGTGACTTTGTCATACCTGGCGAGATTTTTGGGTTAATATACAAAACACCGAAGCCCACGATAGTGCTTACTTTTTGAGGATCTTCCTGAAGCCAGAATAGTTGAGCTCAACGTAAGATTTGAGGGAAGACGTCGCGACATAAAGGTTGGTTATTCTGCGCTTGAATAGGAGCCTTACATCCCAGGCGTAGTCAGTGTTGGAAGTCCACACAGTCTCCGGGAGTTGCGCAGAGGAGGCACCGTGGGTCAGAGAGTTCCAGGTGTTCACCAGGGTGCGGGCAGCTACTCTTGATTTCCCTCGCAGGGAGGCCCCCCCGCGACGAAGGGATGAGACACTTGCATCGAGGTCAGCGCCATCTTCGCTTGACGATAAGCTTAGTCGCCGGAGGGTTGAACTCCTTCGTCTTCTCCCTGGCCACAATCTCAGTCAGTGGTGTGTCTGAGACATCGGTAATACATTACAACACCTTTCTTGCGAGGTTTGGAAGCCTCTCCAGGTTGCGAGGTAGTCTCGTCCTCCCCGTCTTCGTCTTCCTCGTCTTCATCCTCCTCGTCAAACTCGGGGTAGTTGCGCATTTCCCCTTCTTCCTGTTCCTCAACCTGCGTCTCAAGGTCCTCAACGTCTTCAAGTACCTCGGTTGCCTGTGACTCGTAGAAAATAGTGGTCTTCCTGAGTTCGCGGTCAAGGTATTGGCGGAAAACTTGGTCCTTATCCGAGTTTCCGAGAAGGGGGCTGCGCTGAGACTCGAGATCGTGATAATTTGTGTCTAAACCGGACTGTTGCTTCTCGACGAGGTATATCTGTTTCTTGAGGCCATCATAGCTTGGGATTATGAGAGAATGGAGAGAGTTTTGTCTCAGAAGTATGCTCACTCAATGTAGTCATCCCACCATTCGGAGACGGCGTTGAACTTGAGCGATGAACTGTGTGATTTTCAGAGTGGATTTTACCGTAAGCTTGAGGGAGAAACGAACCTGAACTTCATCGGAGTGTTTGTACGGAAAGTAGTTAGGGGGATAGACTCTATTATTGCTGATCCAGGTGGTCGTGGTATGCGGATGGAAGTCGGGTGAATGACGGAAGCCGGGAGCGTCTTTTTTCGCCCAACAGCCCTTTTCCGGCCCGCGTCCTTGGGACGAAGATGGATTCGAGTCTCTTACTCTCAACCCCAGAAACTTTCCCCATCTTCCCTTACGATCAGCCGTATGACATCCAGCTCAATCTCATGCAGCACCTGTACCGAGCAATTGAGGACAAGGCTGTCGCCGTTGTTGAGAGTCCAACTGGGACTGTGAATTGTCAAAGTGCATTTCAACGCTCAAACTCTGACGACGTTCCTCCAGGGTAAGACAGCGAGCTTGTTGAGTGCGACGATCTCCTGGTTACTTGATGACCATGAGCGTGCCAAGAAGGGCCACCTCAACCACCTTGCCACCAGTGATCGTACGTGCCCCCCTTGTACTGTGTCTCACATCCGAAAGGCCTCACAATCATGGCGTGTAGCGAACGACTGGGTTGCAGCTCAGGCACTGAACAGGCGGCGACGCGAGCTGGAAGCAGATGAAGTTGAATATCGAGAGAGGCTTCTCCGCGCTCGGAGGCGAGAAGAAGCCGTGAAACGGATCGCAAGCGGCCGAGTGGTAAAACGCCAGGTTCGTGGTCTGGCACTCGAGAGCTACCGCAAGGGACCCAACTTTTGAAAGAAATTGACCCATCCGGATGGGGAGCACCTCGCAGACGATGATGTATTCCTGCCGGATGATTCTACGGACCAGGACAACGTTGACCCAAAGGTCAAGACGCTAATGCAGCGGTGAGACCGCCTCCCCTTGTCATTTCCTCTCGCTTAAATCCCTAGGCTCGCAAATCGTGGGACTTCTGAGACAAATCCCGAGGAGCCAACGTGCACAAAAGTGTACTATACCTCACGCACACACTCCCAGTTAGCGCAGGTCATAGGCGAGCTCCACCGTCTCAGGATTTATACCACAGTTCCCCAAACAAGTGGTGAGGCAGATGAGCACCCACCAACCGTGCGAGTCGTCTCGCTCGGTTCTCGGAAACAATTATGTATAAATAAACCATTGATTGACTCCGGCGGAGACCTCGACGAGAAATGCAGGGAGCTCTTGACGGGTTCGTTGTGACAATTTGTTTTGGTGCTCTCGGCTAACCTGACAAAGGAAAACCTGGTTCTGGGTGTGGATTCCTCCCGCCACGGGAAGATGAAACACAACTTCTTGAATTTAGAGACCAGATCCTGGTATCGTCAACCATCCTTTTCCTCGTAGGACCTGCCTAAATCCACGCTAGGCCACACCAAAGGACATTGAAGATCTAGCGATCTCAGGAAAGCTGTCAAACATCTGCCCTTATTTTGGATCTCGGAAGGCTATTAGACAAGCTCAGGTGCGCCCGCGAGCCAGCTCCTTCTCAGAGATTTTTGGGTATCTTAGCTGCAGAAAACCAGCTTGTCGCCCTACCATACAATTTACTGCTATCTAGCGTTGCGAGGAAAGCTCTTGGTATTGATGTCACCAACCAAATAATAGTAATCGACGAAGCTCACAGTGCGTTCGATATGCGCAATGCTTTGAACCCTCTAACCGCTTAAAGATTTAATCTCCACACTACTCTCAATATCGTCCGTTGCACTTGATGCCAGTGTAATCAGGATATCTGCATCCCAGCTCGATGCCTACCTCACCAAGTTTCGCCTGAGACTCTCTCATGAGCACCTTCTGTGTCTTCAGAAATTACGAGTCTCCCTCAACGCGATACAACAATTTGCTATAGAATGGAAGAAAGCTAGGTCAGGTCAAGGCGCCCCTGGTTCTCGTTTAACAGAAGTAATGTCCACGAGAGAATTTGTGGGAAGAATGGGGAAGAATATTGAGGGTATCAATCTGTTAGATATCCGGTCATACCTGGAGAACAGCAAGGTATTCGCGATCCATCTATCCTAAATTCTACTCTAACCTTCCCAAGATTGCCAGGAAGATTGCCAGCTATTCGGACGACAGTCAGCCTCATTGTACTCGTCTTCGTGCCGAGTCTGATCGATTTCTAGAAACGAAGAAAGGAACTACACCCCCTTTGCATACCGTTGAGGCATTCCTCCTTGCACTAGCCAGCCCTAATGATGGTGAGGTTCTTTAATTGGCCCTGAGATACCTCAATGACACACCTTCAGATGGACGCATTATCTTGACTGCGGAGGTGTCAAAAGATCGGGTGGAAATCAAGTACCAACAGCTAAACCCTGCAAGTAACTTTCGGGAACTTGTAGAAGCTTCAAGATGCGTGATCCTCGCAGGAGGGACAATGTCGCCCGTAAGCACAAGACATCCATCCCCTCCCTCTTTCTCATGCAGGGAAGTTGCAGATCCCCGCCATGACGAACCAGTTATTCCCTAACGTGGATATCAAAAAGATCCGGCCATTCTCATGCGGGCACATTATACCCCCTTCAAACGTTCTGGCCCTTGTAGTGCAGAAGGGGCCAAGGGGAGGCCAGATGGAGTTCAAATTCCAGAACCGAGAGGACCAGATGTTGGTACGGCAGCGGTGAATCCTCGTTCAACAGTGGGTTGCTCACTTTTATCTCAAAGTTCAGCGAGTTGGGACAACTGCTTTTAAATCTTGTCAACGTTGTGCCTGCGGGGATGGTGGTTTTTTTCTCATCCTATAGCACCCTCGATACTGTACGCAGGATGTGGACAGCAGACAAGACGCTGGAGAAAATAGGGTTGCGTAAAAAGGTGAGCGCGCTTGGTTGGGTGTATTTTTCTGTGCTTGAGGCATCAAGGAGGTATTCTACGAACCCACGGAGACAGCCGAAGTCGAAAGCGTCCTGAGGGACTATGGGAAAGAGATCCAACAGTCTGTGAGTCATCCCTTCGTCGGGCTTCCCCATCGTACACCGTTCCTATCCCCAAGACAGCGAGGGCCAGGCAAAAGCAACGGGGCTATTTTGATGGCCGTTGTCGGAGCAAAGCTATCTGAAGGATTGAATTTTACTGACGACCTCGCCCGCGCTGTGGTCATGGTTGGGCTCCCGTACCCTAACGCAAGTTCGCCGGAATTGAAAGAGCGGCTTAAATACGTGTCGAAGCAAAAAGGCGAGGCGAAGGATGCGGGCAAGGAACTTTACGAGAGCCTGTGTATGAACGCAGTAAATCAGAGTATAGGTGCGAGGAGCTCTTCCAAACAGGCTGTGGCTTACCCCTGGCATCGGAAGGTCGCGCGATCAGGCACCAGAGGGACTGGGCAAGTTTGGTTTTGGTCGATACTAGGTATTCGTCACCCCGGATCCAGCACAAGTTACCAAGCTGGATTTCTTCCGGCGTGAAGGTTACCGGCGCGTTTGGGGCAACTATGAAGACATTGGGGGAGTTCTACAGGGGCAAGCGATGATCGATCTGGATGTACCCCCGGAGTGCTGATAGACTTTCATGTGAGGATTGGTGGCGGTTGATGCACACAAGTTTGTCGCAATGACGCTTACAGGGTGAGATTTGGGGATGAGCAGTAGGTATTTGCAGTGCCCCAACGTTTCGAGTGGCATAAACAAATAAAATGGTGTCGTAAAGAGAGTCTCAGATGACCCTCTTGGATCGGAGCTCGTTGATTTCCTCTGGTGAGTAACCCAGCTCCGTAAGTACCTGTGGAGTTCGAATGAGAATCTGTTCGCGTAAACACATTTGATGTGTTTACCTCGGACGTGTGTTGGGAGAGCCATGGCGGGGGCCGCGCGACCGGCATTCTTTTGCCATTGTACGACACTGCAGGTGCTACGAGCTTGATCTTTCCGGCCCTCGGGTGCTGTGCAGATCGGAATTATCTTAGTGCCAAGACAGGGTGCGGATCCAATACAGAAGCACCTCCACTTCAACAACAACCTCACGTGCCATGGCCTGCGGGTGGGCAAACGTCTCCGCTATGTTGTTGATAGGTCCAAATGGCACGCTAGGGGGAAACGTTAACTCGGAGGAGGACCATAACCTGTAAAACCTCCAAAGCTCACCCAAGTCCGCTGAATTCAGCAAGCCAGTGATCCCGGGTATTCTGCACTAAGGCATCTGTAATGATTTTGACGAGGGCATCACGGTTCTCGACTCGCGCACGATTGTTGGAGAAACGTGAGTCGGTCAGGAGCTCGGGCATGTGCAGTACATTTTCAACGAGTTTCTTGAACTGGGAAACCATTTTGAGGGGCCTCCTCGTAGATGCTTAGTGGGTGGGGCAATACCCACCTGACCCTCGTTCCCAGCGCCGATCATGATGAAACCATCTTTGCAGGGGAAGACCTGGTAGGGCACAATAGATGGGTGGGAGGTACCACACCTGCTTGCTTCCTGCCCTGCGATTAAATAGTTTGATGCGATATTTGCTAACCCCGCAATCTGGACCGACGGGCGTGACCCTGAGTGACCCCCACACCACCTGGGCGAGAGGGGTGCCGCACCTGGGATTCGAATAGGTTACAATCTATCCACACACCCTTCCCCGTCTTCTCTCGAGAGATCAAGGCTGCCATGATAGCACCATGGGCATACAAGCCGGTGGCTATGTCTGTACTAGCAACGCCTACCTACAACGTTGTCATGGGGTGTTGTATTCATTAGCTGTGATCCAGACAAACCTTGCATGGAGGGCCGTCGGGTTCACCAGTGCTAGGTTAAAGAGATAGATTAGTTGTCGGACGGTGGAGAGTGTATAGAGCCACCGCTGTTACATGTGCATTAGTCCCGCTGGCGTGACTAGGTAAGTAATCGCGGGTAGATTCAGAGTGCACGCATTAGTATACCTTCGCCTTCAATGACGACATCGTATCCTGCAGCCCTTTTGTATGGTCCCGTCTGACCGTACCCTTCAATACTGGGGTGAGTAAAGCGGTTGTGGGAGAAGTTTCAACGGTGTAATTACCGGTAATCGATGTGTATATGAGGCGGGGATTGATCTTATGACAATCGTCCCACCCCAGACCAATTGTAGCAAGCTTTCCTGAAATGAAGTTCTCGATGAAAATGTCGGACTGTTTGATCAGCCGATGCAATATTTCAAGTCCAGCGGGGGACTTGAAATCGACGGTTATGGATCGCTTGTTACGATTTATTGACAGGAAGTATGCGGACTCCGGCGGTAGGTGGGAGGCTTCCGCGGGAGCACTGTCAAGCAATGGGGCTACCGGGGGGTTCCAGGACCCTGAGGGGCATCGTCGTGAGTGGGGGCGGAACGGAACGGGAGAGAGACTGAACTGGTGTCGTCTCCCCGAGTTATTTCCTCGACCTTGATTACGTCCGCTCCAAGGTCTGCGAGCAGCATTGTCGCTGTTGGACCTGCCAGCACACGGGTGAGGTCAACGACCCTGAGACCCCGTAGAGGAGGTTCAATGCCACCCAAAGGCGGCGCAGAATGGTACAGCCTCGTAGGCCATTTATTCCTGGAGGAGGCGCGGGGGCAGGCCCAGGGCCGCCGTAAAATATTTAACGCAACCGCCCACATCGTCGGTCTGTTGGTATAAGCCGCCGTGTTCTAAACTCGTGGGTAACGTGACTTAGGCGGAAGGATAAAATCGTCGGGCCGTTCCTTTGCTGCCCCGACACTTGCCGCGCGAACCTTCCCCTTTCACTCATCCTCATGTTGTCCGGTCGCATCCTCCGTAGGTTCCCCTACGTACGCCTCCGGGCTTCGCTACCAACGACCGTCGCATTACCCCAATCTCGTGGCTTCGCAACACCTTCCGCGAACGACCTCTTCGCAAATGGCACAAATACGTATTACGTGGAGGAGATGTACAGACATTGGAAGGGGGACCCAAAATCGGTTCATTCCTCTTGGGATGTCTATTTCTCCGGTTTAGAGAAGGGTCTGCCTAGTTCCGAAGCTTTTCAGCGACCTCCCAGCGTCATGCCAGCACCGTCGGACGGCGCCCCAGCCCTCCACGCCAGTTCCGGTGCGGAACTAGATGACCATCTTAAAGTACCACCGTTTACCTTGTTGTGTTTGTTCTAACACACTAACAAGCTTCTCATAGACGCAACTCCTCGTTCGCGCCTACCAAGTCCGTGGTCACCACGTTGCTCAGCTTGACCCGCTCGGCATTCTTGATCCCGACCTCGATAGCGCCAGACCCCCGGAGCTCGAGTTATCGCGCTATGGATTCACGGAACGCGACCTTGATAAAGAGATCACCTTAGGGCCTGGAATCTTGCCCCATTTCGCGACCGAGGACACAAGGACGATGAAATTGGGAGAAATAATCAGACTATGTCAGAGAATCTACTGTGAGAATCTCAGAATGATTTTATTACGCATTCGTCTAATATGAATCACTCAGGCGGCGCGGTCGGAATACAGTACATCCACATCCCGGACAAAGAGCAGTGCGATTGGATCAGGGAACGTGTGGAGATCCCAAAGCCGTGGAACTACACCATTGACGAGAAGAGGATGATCCTCGATCGCCTCATCTGGTCCGAATCGTTCGAGAAGTTCATCGCCAGCAAGTATCCCAACGAGAAACGATTCGGTTTGGAGGGGTGCGAATCCCTCGTCCCTGGGATGAAGGCACTCATCGATAGGTCTGTGGATCATGGCGTAAAACACGTGATGATTGGCATGCCCCATCGTGGTCGTCTGAACGTACTTGCAAACGTCATCCGCAAACCGATCGAGGCTATTCTCAACGAATTCTTAGGCACTGCAGACCCAGATGATTCCCCAGCCGGCGACGTCAAGTACCATCTCGGAGCCAATTACATTCGGCCCACACCTTCTGGAAAGAAAGTTGCCCTTTCCCTGGTCGCGAACCCATCCCATCTGGAGGCCGTCAATCCCGTCGTCCTGGGTAAGACTCGCGCAATCCAACACTTTGAACAGGATGAATCCCAACATGAGACCGCCATGGGGGTTTTGTTGCATGGCGATGCCGCATTCGCTGGTCAGGGCGTCGTCTACGAAACCATGGGATTCCATAACCTTCCAAACTACGGCACTGGCGGAACTATTCATCTGATCGTTAACAACCAAGTCGGTTTCACCACTGACCCCCGATTCTCTCGATCCACCCCTTACCCATCTGATATCGCCAAATCCATCGATGCTCCCATATTCCACGTCAATGGTGACAATGTGGAAGCCGTCAACTTTGTCTGCCAACTCGCCGCCGACTATCGTGCTAAGTGGAAGAAAGACGTCGTTATCGACATCGTCTGTTACCGTCGATACGGACACAACGAGACAGATCAGCCGATGTTCACCCAACCGCGGATGTACAAAGCCATTGAAAACCAACAGACTCCTCTGACCCACTACACCAAGTTCCTTGTTGGTCGTGGCACGTTTACGGAGCAGAACATCGAGGAACACAAGAAGTGGGTCTGGGGGATGCTTGAAAAGGCTGCAGAGGGAGCGAAAGATTATGTCCCTACAAGCAAAGAGTGGCTCTCCTCCAGTTGGCAGGGATTCCCATCCCCACGCGAGCTTGCAGAGAATACTCTCCCTACCAGACCCACAGGAGTAGACGCTGATACTCTCAAGAGGATTGGCCGCGCAATTTCTTCCTACCCTCAAGGTTTCACCCCGCACCGCAATCTTGCTCGCATTATCGCCACGAGGGGGAAAACTGTTGAAGATGGTCAAAACATCGACTGGGCTACTGCTGAAGCGCTTGCATTCGGATCCCTAGTCCTGGAGAAAAAGCACGTTCGCCTTTCTGGTCAGGACGTCGAACGTGGAACCTTCTCGCAGCGTCACGCAGTAATTCACGACCAGAATACTGAAGAGCAATATATTCCACTAAACGACCTCAGCGGCTTCCAAGCCAAGTTCAGGGTCTGCAATTCATCTCTGTCCGAGTTCGGGGCACTAGGGTTCGAACTTGGGTACTCCCTAGTCTCTCCCGATTCGCTGACCATCTGGGAGGCGCAATTCGGTGACTTCGCCAATAACGCGCAGTGTATCATCGACCAATTCATCGCTTCCGGGGAGAGGAAATGGCTGCAGCGAACGGGTTTGGTGATGAGTTTGCCGCATGGGTACGATGGGCAGGGTCCTGAACACTCAAGTGCACGATTGGAGCGCTTCCTCCAACTCTGCGATGACCACCCTCTCATGTACCCCACTCCGGAGAAGCTGGAGAGACAGCATCAAGACTGTAACATGCAGATCGTATATCCAACGTAAGCCCTTCTCGCCGAGTCTTAGTTTCTTAGTGATTCAACGTTTCCCCATCTCAGGACTCCAGCCAACTACGTATGTTGATTTCCCCACGGATTTGTATGTGTGCTGAAAAGTCTTTCTAGTTCCACATGCTTCGACGCCAACTCCACCGAGACTACCGAAAACCTGTGTGTATCATTAAGAGGGATTCTCATTATTCCTGGTATTCACACAACTGTACAGCTCATCGCATTCTGGTCTAAAGCCTTGCTGCGGCACCCGCACGCTCGTTCCTCGTTGGAGGAGATGACGACCGATACGGCGTTCCAGAGGTATATCCCCGATTCTCATCCGGATAACTTGGTACCACCAAACGAGATCCGAAGGCACATCCTTTGCGCTGGTGCGTACTCCTTATCCAGGTGTAATCACGGTCAACACCGTTTTTGACTGTACTCCGCAGGCCAAGTCTATCACACCCTCATCCAGGAGCGTCAAGACAAGGGCATCAACGATGTGGCGATCAACCGAGTCGAACAAATCTCACCCTTCCCCTACGATTTGGTCTGTACTTTAATAACACAACCTGACTACCACCGCTCACCACCGCAATGAAGATCACCTCCCACCTTGATAATTATCCGAATGCCGATATTCTGTGGTGTCAGGTATGTCCATTTCAACGCATTCCTCTGGGCTCACCGTTCATCTCGCCTTAGGAGGAGCCCTTGAACAATGGGGCCTGGACATATGTCGCGCCCAGGATTTCGACTGCCGCAAACGAAACGCAGTACCACAAAGGGAAGTACCCCCTGTATGCCGGACGTGAGCCAACAAGCTCTGTTGCAACGGGAAGCAAGGTTTGCAGTTTGTCCCTCATGTCCATTGAGTCTCAGCTAACACTTTCCCCCAGGTCGTACACAAGAAGCAGATTGAGGACTTTTTGAAGGACGCGTTTGCATAGGGACCGTTTCCTTGTTTAAGTTCTAGATCTGTTACCCGTTATCCATATTCTATGTACAGAAGTCGGTAATCTGAAATAAGGCGTAGGGCCGACAAGCGGCAAGGCCCGGGACCGCCCACACGGTTTTCGCTGGTGATGCATCGCCAGCGAATCATTCACACTTCTGCATGTTCTTAAACCTACCACCGGTGGTCGTAGCACAACCCTGTTTTTGGTCGATCTTGCTCAACGATTTCACGAATTTCCCTCGGACATGTGGCACTTTATCTATGTCATCAAATACCTCGTGGGCGCTGCATATTAAGCACTTGATTTAAAGAGAGAAACTTTGACCTCCGATATAAAGTTCAGTCAGAAAATGGCCAATGCCGAATTTTCCTGAGGGGGACTGCGCCAATTCGTAACCTACCCCGACCGCAGATCAGTCAATTCCCATGGTAAACGGGAAAGTTTCGTGGTGCACTCACCGGGGCCAGCGATCTCCTTAAAATTCTGGGGCGCGGTGTTGAACTCTGGCCGCTCCTCTGCTTTCTTACGCCAACATTTGTAGCGATCTCCCAGACCGCTGGGGTCATTCCAGGGGCTTTGAAACGATGGGGTTTTGACGGTCGCCAGTCCATAAAGACCAGATGATGAAGTCGTCTGGGTGGTTTGCATACGTGATCTCCCCGGTTACAAGCCGGAAGTGAAAACGATCAGAATCAGGGCGAACCGCACGTTTGGAGAACAGACATACCTCCACAATGACCATAGACAAGGAGTATACGTCAGGATCCTTTGTAGGTTTCATCTTCTGAGCCTTACCACCATATTGGTGTCGAGAAGCTCGGGGGCGCAGTAACGGACAGTGCGGCCACGGTTGAGGCTGAAGTGTTAGTTGAGTCAACGTTGTTCGTGACAAAAGAGTCCAAAATCAGAAAGACGAGGGCAGCCTTCAGCATCAATGAGAATGTTTGGCTGTGGAAAACGGTACGTCAGTCAAAGAAAGTCAAAAGAGAAGCTGGAGGAAATCCCAATTACACTTTTCAAATTCCCATGGACAACTCTGTTTTCATGCAGATAATTGAGGCCTCCGACTCCGATGAGCACGACTCAGATCGTCGAACCGTGACGGAGTTAACCTTACATATGGACAGTCACCCATTGTGACACCATACTGTAAATTTGAACAACTCCGCCACCCTTTCAATTGATATCGATAAGATATTGGGGTGACTCATCCGCTTGTAGATTAGAACTTGCTTGCAGTATTTCTAAACAAAGGAACATTGGTCAGCTCTTGAACTGAGACGAGGATCTGACCGTATGCACCTGGGTGACCTTCCAGAGAAAATCGGATTCACAATCTCGAAACGATTTGACCGCAAACACCAGATTACGATTTTCTCATCGGTGAGTTTCAAAGTTCAGAGAACCTTTCAGACGCGAACGGCTGGCTGCCAAGGTGGCTGAGTGCGGGGCCAGTTTTTTGTAGGCAGTTGGGAGGACTCCAGACTGCCGCATGTCTCCCTTAACGCTTGTGCGCATCGTTTTCGTAGTTCTGAATCAGTTGGAAGGCCGTTGATGAATTGTCGCCAAATTGTTATGAACCAAGCGTGGTGCTTTGGGATTGAGTATGAACTGACCTTATCGAAAATTTATATGTACTCCAGCGAATTAACACCCTGTGCCCAGAGGTTCTTCTTCATATAGTCCGGATAATCCTCAGCTTCAAAGGTGGTGGTCAACGCCTGTTCAATATCTTGAGACGTCCCATCCCGCCGGGTGACCTTTTCCAGAGAGATCGACGCGGAGATTGATTCAGCCCCCATCGCGACCGGAACGGTGGACGTTGTGCCCTGCATGTTGTCTAGGGGAGGTTATCAGCGTGAATCTCAAGCTGTTGTTCCCTCTCAATCAATGGCAGAGTTGAATGAGTTCTGTAAGTTTAGCTACGGAGGCCATATCGAATGAGCGACTTTGGAAGACCGTTCGTCCTCTAGTGCATGCGTTTCTGACGTGTGTAGGCGGTGGGACCGGGAGACAGTATCTTGGGGATGGGTAAATTCGAACCCACTTCATACACGTTTGGACATGCTTGCAGCCCCTGGGGAGTGACCAGAGTGCGGTAAAGAATCTAGCCTGGTCCCCGTAAAATGCAGGGCCAACTAACGGTAGAGCTCTGGATAAGTATATACCTCATCCTCAACGTTTCACTGCAACACCCGCCTTCAAGTCCAGCATCAATGTCATTTTGCTTCACGGTCACGTGCACTCCCACCTTTTCTCGATCATTCATCCAGACTGATGGTAAATGGAGCGACAAGAACACAAACCGCACCGACCAAGTCAACCCAGGACTAAGGCAGACAAGAGAAATGAGAAGGGAAAGGTATCCACCGGTTTCAATGAAAAAGTGCGACAGTCTTCACAGTACTTGTGGTAAATTAACTAACGTTCCTGGTTCCCAGGCGTTTGCTCCAAAATCCGGACGCAGGGCGGACAGGCAAGCCCGGAGGACTGTTGAACGGGACCAGACACGTCTCCATGTACCTCTTGTTAACCGTACACCGGATGAAGACCCTCCTCCCGTCATCGTGGCTATAGTCGGCCCACCTGGAGTGGGGAAAACAACGCTCCTCAAAAGCCTCGTCCGAAGATTTACAAAACAAACCTTGAACCATGCCCAGGGCCCCATTACCGTTGTCAGCGGAAAACGGCGGAGACTCACGTTTGTGGAGTGCAACAACGACCTCAACTCTATGATTGACATCGGGAAGGTCGCCGACCTCGTCCTGTTATTAGTGGATGCATCCTTTGGGTTCGAAATGGTGCGTGTTTCTATCGTGCTGACGATTCTGGCGTAGAATGGCTGAGCTTTGTGCTAGGAAACGTTTGAGTTCCTCAACATACTGCAATCCCACGGTTTCCCAAAGGCCATCGGTGTGCTCACCCACCTGGACCTGATCAAGAAGGCGTCTACGCTCCGAGACACAAAAAAGGCTCTGAAGAAACGATTCTGGACAGAAATATATCAAGGGGCAAAGCTTTTCTACCTCTCGGGTGTTCTCAACGGCCGGTACCCTGACAACGAAATCTTGAACCTTTCGAGGTTCATCGCCGTCATGAAATTCCGTCCGCTTGTTTTTCGGAACTCTCATCCATACTTGCTTGCCGACAGAATGGAAGACCTTACACCTCGGGAAGAGGTTCGGCTGTCGGAGGGAAAATGTGACCGCAGAATCACTCTGTACGGATATCTCAGAGGAACAAACCTGCATCAACGTTCTAAAATTCACATCCCCGGTGCTGGCGACTTCAAAATCACTTCTTCGGCTCAGTTAAACGACCCTTGCCCTCTCCCTGATATGGACTCCGAGAAGCGACGGAGGCTGAGCGAGAAACAGAAGTTGATTATTCACGCCCCAATGAGTGACATCGGAGGGGTGATGTACGACAAGGACGCGGTGTACGTGAACGTGCCCGGAAATTTCTCGAGGGACAATAACGAGAGTGTGTAGTTTCTTACCTACCCCCCTTCTCACCTTTGATGACAGTGTTCCATAGTTCCGTTGGGGGAAGGCGAGAGAATGGTGTTTGCTTTGCAGGATGCCTCGTCCACTCTACAAGAAGTTACTTCCGTCAAACCAATTCGTTTATTCGGGACTTCGTCCAGCGGCCTCGCACCTGAAGAAGTAGTTACTGAGATGGATGAGGATTGGGAATCTGACCCAAACCACCAGAGTTCGGATTCAGACCTGTCTGATACGGAAGGTATTGCCGCCGACGCTGGGGGTATGGATGAAGACGATCTTCCAGGCAGGCGTTCCATGAGATCTCTTACGACTGGCTCCCCATTCGAACGCGATCACCGTCTACAATTTGCTGGGAGTTGCTCAGAGGATTCTGACGAAGACACCTTTCAAGCCGACCCGTTTGGCTTCCCTGTTCGCGATCCCCCAAAAGGTGACAATCCTATCGTCCCAAACAATGACCCAGATGACACTCCACGATGGAAATCCAAACTGGGCGCTACTACACCCACGAGAGACGGCTCTGTGGCGCGTTACCCGAGGGTAGACTGGTTCAAATTGGTGTACACGTCGACGATGACACCCACGCAAATCCTGCAAGGTGTCGCGCATGCGGACCCTATTGACACCGAAGACGATTTCTTTATTCCAGTGCCGGGCGGCGGCCAGATCATTGAACAGCTCGACGCGACCAAAGATCGGTTTACCAATGATTCGAATGAGAGGTGGAGGGATACGGATGTTTTAGACACCATCCGTCGACTGTTTATCACAGGGTTGGGTGACTTGTCAGGCGAAGATGGAGATGGCGAAGGTCCAGAAGTCGATGGGGATTTCGAAGATCTCGAGCCCAACACGGACGAGGGCCACTCCCGCAGTGCCGCTCTACTTGCCAAAAAGGAATCCTTGCGGCGGAAATTCGATGAGCAATACGAAGATCCAGGCGCGTCAGCTAAAGGGTTCTACGACGAACGAAAGGAGGAGATGGCCAAACAATCAGCCCTCAATCGCGAGGAATTTCAATCCCTAGACGAAGGCATGCGCACGGCTATCGAGGGGTTCCCTCCAGGATCATATCTCCGCATCGAAGTCGAGGGGATCCCTTGCGAAATGGTTGAAAACTTCGACCCAACGTACCCTATCATCGTCGGAGGCTTGCTAGCGGCGGAAGAACAGTTTGGCTTCGTACAGGTTCGGTTGAAACGGCACCGGTGGTTCTCGCGGACATTGAAAACCAACAACCCACTGATCTTCTCCCTCGGATGGAGGCGATTCCAGAGTGTCCCCATATATTCTTTGGACGACCATTCAATTCGAATGCGCCTACTCAAGTACACCCCTGAACACATGCACTGCTACGCGACCTTTTACGGTCCTGTGTCTCTCCCTAACACCGGATTCTGCGCATTCAATTCCCTGACATCCGAGAGTACAGGGTTCAGGGTGTCCGCGACTGGTGTTGTCCTTAACATCGATCACTCGGTCAAGATAGTCAAGAAGCTCAAGCTTACCGGAGTACCGTACAAGATTTATAAGAACACGGCATTCATCAAGGACATGTTTACGAGTGCATTAGAGGTTGCCAAGTTTGAAGGTGCAAACGTCAGGACAGTTTCGGGGCTACGTGGGCAGGTCAAGCGCGCCTTACCAAAGCCGGACGGTGCCTTCCGAGCAACCTTCGAGGACAAGGTGTTGATGAGTGGTGAGCGATGATGTACTTCACGAAATTTTCCTTTTTAACGACACGTTCCGCCAGATATCGTGTTCCTGAGGGCTTGGACTGCCGTGTCGCCGAGGAAGTTCTACAACCCAGTCACTTCCTTGTTACTCTCGGATAAAAACAACTGGATCGGAATGCGCCTAGCAGGGGAGGTTCGGAGATCGGAAGGCCTTCCTGCCCCATCCAACTTGAACTCCGCGTACAAACCTATAGTTCGGACCAATCGACATTTCAACCGCCTGAAAGTTTCCCGAAAGCTCCAAGGAGAGCTTCCGTACGCGTCGAAATCCAAGATCATAAAACCCCAGCGGAGGGCTACGTACGTGCAGCGGAGGGCAGTGGTCTTGGAACCGGAGGAAAAGAAAGCCATTGCCTTGTTGCAGCAAGCAAAGGCGTTGAGGAAGGATCAGGTCACGAGGCGGCGGCAGGAACGCGATCGAAAGGGAAGCGTTCGCAAGAGGATAGCGGAGCAGGAAGCTTCGGAGAAGGAGGAAAGAAAGAAACGTGACAAACAAGAACACATGCGCACTGCAGGCATTAAACGGAAACGAGACCTGGAAAAGGACGGGCGGTCGCAACGCCAACGAGTCTGACCACTAGCTTTCCCACTCCTGCATCGAGGCACGTTCCTTCCATTATCTAGACCTATTGTAGATAGTGACATACAACACATAAACAAACGTAACGGGGTCGTAAAGTCGTAAATCACGGATTGAAATGAGCGCGAGTAAGGAGGATAAATACATGGGTCAAGTCGTTAGATCATTAGTTCATGATATTTCTTCGTGTTGGATTTTCTCGTTGACATCCCTCCAAAAGGCCTGCCACTTGGGATTCTCGTGCCCCTTTGGTGAGTCTCCAGGATTATTCTGCGGTGGACCGCGCCGTCCTGTACCGGGGAGAACCTGATCCAAGGGTGGTGTGGTATAAGGATCGCCGCGCTGGGGTTTAGGGAGCTGTGCCTTGTTCTGGAGAAATCGGGGGGTCCAATCTGGCCCGTGTCTGGCAGACTTGACATCTGAGGTGATATCCACTTCGTGGTCAGAGTAATCTGGCAGGTCGGACCCTTCGGGGCCAGCCGAAAGGCGGGTTGGGGGGATTGCCTGATACGAATCCCTTCCACCGTCAACGTGCGAGTGCACACAATCTTCCACAGCCGTCGGTGTTGAAGAATCGGTCGGGGTGGCAGAACCTGCCCCTGTCAACCAGGGGTGAAGATTGACATGACGCGTGTCTCCCTTGGAAATATGTCCCGCCTCGGTGTCTGAATCTGTCGAGTCGCCGTCATCGAGGGGACGGAATTTGATGTCCCCTCTCGCCTTCGTCTTGAAGTTATGGCCGTCCCCCGTCCATTTGTTCCTTTTACCCTTGTGCAAGAAGTTAACATCCTTTTCCCAACATGCCTTCGACGGGGTATTGGGCTCAACCCCAAGATCTTTGAATGGAGGTTTGCCCCACAAAGAAGCGAAGGGG
>Ga0307515_10002892_pt1 | contig 36512 bp, 7 predicted proteins | sample 17_EM_MG_FD_194513 | JGI IMG/M metagenome (GOLD analysis project Ga0307515, IMG submission 194513) | Populus trichocarpa ectomycorrhiza microbial communities from riparian zone in the Pacific Northwest, United States - 17_EM | ecosystem: Host-associated > Plants > Roots > Unclassified | place... | reverse complement strand
AGATCTAGCTCTTTTCCTTCTTTATATAACTTAATATTATTAAGACTAATTAAGTTTTTAAAGAGGAAAGCCTATACGGTAAGGTTAAGAATATAACCCTAATAGCGGATCCGTTGGTGGATAGGATTCCATTTAATTCCTTCTTCTTAGAGAAGCTAGTTACTTATTATATAACAGAGCTTATTATTTGCAGTATGGTTATTAGATATAACGGCACCTAGCTTTTACGTAATCCCGTAGTCCTTAAGCACTAGAAGAAGAGTATTCTATTACTTATCCCCGCTATAAGAGGCTACCGTACAAAGGCCAAGAAGAGCGTTTATAAGCTTTTCCTGGCTATTAATAAAATGGCCGCAAATCGCGAGGAGAAGGTAATTATTTAGAGAGGTCTAGATATTAACGGAGAGATGAATACTTATTAGTGCAGACTGCAGCCTCTTTTATATAATATCCTTTTACGATAGCTATAAGTTATAGATCTTTTTACTAACTGCTAAATGGGCTATAGTTATATAGCCGTCTACTTTAGAATTAATTAACTATAAAAGAATATAGAACTTTAGCCACTTAACTATCCGAAATAGTAAGTTTCGTACGATAATTAATGTAATAAGGGCCTTATTAATAACTTCCTTATTTAAGACCGCTTGGAGTACTTCTAAATCTAACTCTTCTGTCTTATTTTAAGATAACGCTTTAAGGTAAAGGTCTTTTAATTAATTCCGTATTGCTTCTTTCGTATAACTAGTTTTAGGCTTAACTATAATACTATACTTTAACGCCAAGTGATTTCGGAAGTTGGAAGTTAATTATACAGCGTATAACTCTATACAGTGTTTATAATAGAATAAAAGATAGGCTTTTTTATTTTGTACGGGCTTATTACTGCCTGGTAGACGGGTATGCTCCCATATTAAAAGAGCTAAGTAACCTGTTACGGACGCTTTAAGTACGATGCTACGACTACTTGGAGAGGAGTCGGAAGAAGCTAGTTGGTTGATACAGGCACGGTCCAGGATGGAGCCGGTAGAACCATGTGACGAGGAATGGTAACCGAGGTCACATGATATGATACGTGAGGAACGCGAGGTACGGGAGGAACGTCACGTACATCACGTACATCACGTACATCACGTACAAGAAGGATTTCATAGGAGTACGGTTGTGTATTTAAGGACCCTCAGTCCCTACCTAGATAGTTCCTTCCTTGTAGTGATTCTCAGAATACAATTGGAGTTAATCTGTTGGGCAACCACTCCACCAGTTGTTATTACGTTGTTGACTTTACGCATCACCTACACACCTAGCCCAATAACAGGACCCACCGTAGTACTTGCTACAAGGTTCCGTTACACAACCTCTTGTATTTTTTAATTCAGAGGTATTAATAGAGTCGAGAGCTTCTGATTCCACTTCTAAAGCCATATTTTGTACGATAATAAAGAAGAAAAAGGCGACGAAAATTTATTTGGGGTATGCCAAGACTTATCGCGATAAGATTTATCCAAAACCACCCTGGGCTCCAGCTACTGCTCTAGCCACTGCTCCAGCTACTGCTCCAGCTATTGCTCCAGCTACTGCTCCAGCTATTGCTCCAGCTACTGCTCCAGCTACTGCTCCAGCTACTGCTCCAGCTACTGCTCCAGCTACTGCTCTAGCTGCTTTAGCCGCTACCATCTAGGCTGCCAGCGACCGTCCCAGCCACTATTATCCCAGTAGTCAATATCCTGCTGCTCCTCCTCCTCCTCCTCCTGCTGCTGCCCCTCCCATAATTCCAGATATTGCTGCCGCCACTCTTTATACTGCCGATCTTGCTCTTGTTACTCCCGCTCCTGCCTCTACTATATAGCCTATAACCGCTGCTAGCGATCCCGTACCTGCTACCAATAAAGCCGGCGGCACCGCTTCCGACGTTACTTACGCTTTTTATACTGCTCCTATAGCTTAATCTCCTAAAGGTAATTATCTATAGTTAATAGCCGCTGCTTAAACTAAGGGAGCGGTTTCCAACCCCTAGATATCCGTATAGTCGCGTAAACCTCCTCTTTACCAGCCTGCTATACCTATTGCTGTAGATATATCTGTGCTAACTCCCATAACAAAGGCCGATGGTAATTCTATAGGCTATTTAACTACGTCTGCTCGGACCTTTGGCGTAGAGCTTTCTTATTTATACAGCAGATCTCGCAAGTTTTAAACCGGTTAAATTAGAAGGGTTGGCGTAGCTAGTTATAACCAGAGCAGTAGCGCGGAGGCTGCTATAGAGGCTGTTGCGGAGGCTATCGCAGAGACTGTTACAGAGACTGTTATAAAGACTATTGCGGAGACTATTGCGGAGGCTGTTGCGGAGGCTGCTGCGGAGGCTACTGCGGGGGCTGCTGTGGAGGCCGCTGTTTGGCCTGCTTCTTCTCCTTCTGCCTATACTGGTAGTAAACACATGTAGTAAGCCGGAGGCCGTTAGAATTAGAGGGATATTTAGAAATAAACCTAGCGCAATGGCAACGGGAACAAAATAACTGGTTAAGGGGGAGATCTATATAGCAGCGGTGGTAATAAGGGTTGTATACGCGGTGGTTGTAGTAGTTATAAGTCGGTCGTACCACGCTAAAAGGTAAGTCTATAGTGGGGTTAGACGTTTAGACCACCTCATGCACGCGCCCACCTCGTGCACGGTTTTCCTTACCAAAATTTACCCAAATACACCTTTTTCTAACTACCTATAACTTAATAGCCTTTGGATAGAATTTTATAATAAAAAAATGTACTAAAAGACTTAATTGGCTATATATGTAACCAGCCTATATATAGTACTAAAATTGTAAGGCATATTACCTAGGTGTACGGTAGGGAGCAGGTAAGCTAAGCATAAGTTATAAGGCGAGTCGATAAAAGAGGACGATATGGTAATAAGGGTAGGCAATAGCCTAAGAGAGAGACGAACCGATAAGGAGGACACGATGGCTATAAGCCTAAGGGAGCTTATAAGGAGGTGCCAAGGCCTAGCTGAGGGCTGGCCTTGGCAGCCGCCAAAAGATCCCTTATAAAAATATACTAAAATATAAGCATTTTCAAATACTTATAACTAAATAACTGTAATAGCTATTAATATAAAAATCACAATGTGATTTATTATATAGTATAGTATAAATTAAAAAACCCCACTTTCCTATATTGTTGAAATTTTTTTAATATAATAATAGGATATATTATATTTTTAATAAACAATCCTAGTTATTATAAAATATATTATAGCTTTAAATTATAATATTAAAACTTTATTTATAATATAAATATATAAATACAAATTATTTTAAATATTAATATTATTATAGGACGGGGGCAGTGGCTATAAAGCGTATGTATTTAAGGAGTTTACAAAACGTTACGCGATCGATCGTAAGGGTTAAGGGCGTAAGGAGGTAATATACCTACGCGTAGCTAATATAAGCTATACGCGAGGTGTATATAAGAGCACGGGGCTCTCCTATAGAGGCCCCTACGGTAAGGTTCTATAATATTACCCCCCCTCTTATAGAGGCGGAGCTCCGGCAACGCTGTGGTTACTATATATATATAAAAGGGACATTTAAGGTATAAAAAAGAAGAAAAAGGGGGGTATTGCTAAAGGCTTAAAACAACGTTATGTAATAGGGCTTGGCATCTAAGAGTCCAACTAATTAGATAACTTTAACCGCCGGTTAAAGTTCCTAGACATCTTAACGATATTCCAGTCACGTAATTGCACTTTACCGCAATCTAACGGCAATTTAACGGCAATTTACCCTTGCGTAGTAATGTATAACAGTTTAACTCAATAAGGGCTCCTATAGAGGATTAGGTATAAAGTCTTTACTTAAGCCTAGTTTCTATGGGTTTGCGTAGTAAAAGTCGCTAATTAGATCCTTTACATTTTTAAAATCTTCCTATAGTTGCTATTCTAGCTAATTTATATTAAATCTTATATATATAGCTCTATAGTAGAGCTATTGTCCTCTACCTTTACTAAAGTATTTAGAGTTAATAATTTGTTTAATAGTCCACTCCTTATAGTTCTCGTCTTTATTCTTATCTTAGATTAATACTAATAGGGGATTAGGCTATATCCGCCCTAGTAAGGGGTTAGGCTAATAGAGGTGTAGTAGCTATAGGTAAAATATAGGCTATATCCTACGGGTGGCTAGAGTAGGTAGGAGTTTAAGCTTATATATAGCTCCCCTATTAATAACTTGTTTAATTAAATAGGGGCCAAGGTTTTTATAATTAAGTAACCTTATAGGCCTTTATATAAAGATATTATGTATATTTAGCTATACCTAGTTACTAACACGTATCTCCGGTGGTGGCGTTCTATAATAGTTAGTAAAGTAGGCCTACTTTACTTAAGCCTAGGCCATTTCTCCCTTATAGTAGTTAAGTAGATTTTTTATATAGTCTGCATGTTAGTTAGTAAGTAGTATCTTAAGGCGTTTTCTATATAGCAGTTTCTTATTAATAGGTTCTAGTAGCTCTATACTAGATTAGGGGTAATAACTCTTATTCGCGAAGAACGGGGTAAGTCCTATAGTAGTTAAGACGTAGTTATTTACTGCGAATTTACTTAGTGGGAGGTAATTTACCTAGTTATCTTAACTATAGGCGACTACCTATCGTAGGTACGCTTTTATACTAGTATTAGCGTTTTTTGGTTACCTAGTAGTTTTATAGTAAAAAGATATAGATATCTTAATAGAGATACTAAGGCGTTAGTAGATTCGTCTCTATATATTAGAGTTAAATTATATACCTTAGTTAGACGTAATTAAGTTAGGTAACCTATGTAGTTAGTAAACTTTATAAAGGAAGGTGTTAGTAACGTCGCTAATAGCTACGCCTTTAGTTGGGATATAGTGGCGCTCTTTTATAAGTTGGTGTATTATTATAAGGATATTCTTATAGGTACGGCCATATTATTTATAGGGTGGTAGATTAATAATAAAATCTATAGTAATATCTGCCTATCGTTATATAGGTACTAGTAGAGGGTATAGTAGTCCTTAGTACTTTATATTAAAGGCCTTAGCGCGCTTATAACCATAATAGGCGCCTATAAAGCGTTTAACTAAGTCTATTATTTTTAGCTAGAAGTAGTATTAGCTAAGAAGCTTATAGGTTCCTTCTTTGCCTAAGTAGCCGCTTAATTAGAGGTTATAGGCTATTTAGATTAGTTACCGTTATAGATTTTCTAAGTTAGGGATAAATAGGCGGCCTTTATAATAGAGCCTGTTCTCTTTTGCTTTTAAGGCTACTATATTAATCTAGCCTAAGCTTTAGAGGTTAGTAGGTAGCATATAGGCGCTAGCGGTTTTTATAGTAATAAGTTAATATAGTAATAGGTTAATAGAGGCGTTATATGCCGTAGTAATAAGCTTATTAATTTTAGGAGGTAACTTTAGTTCTATGGTATAAAGCTAGGATATAGTTAGCTCTATTATAGGTAGTATGCCTAAGGCTAAATTTTATACTTTTAGGATTATCTATTATTAGAACTAATTATAGAGGTTATTTTTAGACTAAGGAAGGTCTTACAAGCGGCGTATTAGGCTATTAGGTTTAGTATTTTATACTCCTAGTTTATACGCGTTTTTAAAGTTAAAACTAGAGAGGAACTTATTTTAATATACTTGGCGTTAGTTTAGCTGCTCTATAGTTATAAAGTACTTAAGATTGCAATAGTTTATAAGGACTTTAGTTAGCTAGTTAGACTCTACTAAGAAGAGGTCTAGTTAAAATTCTTTAAACGCTTATATAATTGTAAGGAGTTCTTTATTATAGATTTTATAGTTATACTCTTATTGTAAGGCAGTATTGCCAGGGTGTACGGTAGGGAGCAGGCAAGCCGAGCATGAGTCACATAGGGAGTCGATGGAAGAGGACGATATGGTAATGAGGGTAGGCAATAGCCTCGTACTGAGAGAGACGAACCGATGAGGAGGGAAGGGCTGCAAGCCCGAGGTGCTTATAAGGAGGTGCCAAGGGCTAGCCGAAGGCTAGCCTTGGCGACCCCTAAGAGCCCCTAGGCGATGCAGCCGAGTAAGGGACCAAAAGTACCCTTACACTTATAGTATAAGCTTAGACAAGTAAAATATAACTAGGTAAAGGAGACCATTATTACTTATCTAGAAAAGGACGCCTATATTAACATAGTTTAAGGAGTCGGTTTTAAGGTAAAGTTGTTATCTTAGTATAAAGTAAGCTAGAACAGGTGCTTTAGTAAAGGCATTTTTAAGGTCTTAAAACGCCTTTTTATATTTAGGCGTTTAGGTCAAGCGTAGGTACGTTTTTATTTCTTTTATAGAAAGGCCCTTTATTTATATTATTGCTATAAGTAGTACTACTATACCTAAGAAGTTATATAAATTTTTAATAAAAGTTGGTAAAACTAAGGAAGGCTTATACGTCCTTAATGCAGTTAAGGGCTTACTATTTAGTAATTATACGTACCTTCTTAGGGTCTATATAGATACCCTTAGTAATAATAAGTAGTTTAAGGTATTTTACTTCTATAACTAAGAATTTATATTTTTTTTAAATTAATATAAAGTCCTATATCCCTAAGGCGCTATAGGACCTTTTAAATATGTTTAATATATTTAGAGGGGTTATCGCTATAAATAAGTATATTATCCAGGTACGCAGAGCAGAAGTTATTAAGGTAGTCCTGTAAGGCGTTATTAATATAGCTTTAAAAGGTGCCTAGGTCGTTATATACGCTAAAGGGTATAACAGTATATTTAAATTAGCTAAAGGGTATAACAGTATATTTAAATTAGCTAAAGCGTAATGTAAATGCGGTTTTCTATTTATTACCTTCCCGTATTTAAAAATCGTTAAAGGCGGCGATAATATTAAGCTTAGTATAGATTTTGGCTTAACTAAGCCGCTTAAGGGTCTTATATATAAGCGGTACTAGGTATTAGTTTTTAATTATAATAGCGTTAAGTCCTCTATAGTTAACGTAGAATTAAATACCTCTTCTTAGCTTCTTAATAAGAAGGATAGGGGCGGCTACTGGTAATATACTAGGACAAATAAATTCTTTATTAAGGTGCTTATTAATATACTTTTTTATAACTAGAAGTTTGTCTTTTAATATTAGGTAGGGTCTCTTATAAGGTAGCATTTTTCCTTATTTAATATTAATGGTATAGTTATTAGGTCGATATAGGGGGAGTATATCTACGCTCTTTTATAAGTATATATTAGTAAAATTATAGTACCTTTTAGGGAGGAGCTTATAGAGTTCTTCGTTGGTAAGTCCTTTTTTAAGCTTTATAAACTTCTTAAAGTCTAAAGGTAAAAGTCTATAGAGTTTTATAGGGGCGTCGTCTTCTAAAAGGTTAACTATATCTATTTTATTACTATAGAGGACATAGTTTTATTTTTTATTAAGCTTATATAGTTATAATTAGGAAGCTATAGTAATAGTCTAGCCGTTCTTATATGCTATATAGTAGAAGGCTAGGGCACTTATATAGTAGCAGTTAGTTATAGGTAGGGTAATAAGGGGTTCCTTAGGTTAATATCCTAGGGAGTAAATAGAGGCGGCTAGGCTATGCCCTAGGCAAGTCTTTCTATAGTATTTAAAGTTAAAGGTTACTTCCCTCTTCTTCTAGTTAATAGTGGGGTTATATTATTCGAGCTAGTTTATTTTATAAATAATAGGGTAGTTAGTAAATAGTATAATATGGGCCTAGAGTTCTTCCTAGTGCCCATTTATATCTAGGTGGAGTTATACTATATAGGTAATCTTTTATACGGTATAATTACCATTAGCAAGTTATAGGGCGCAGGCTTTAGTAAGGGGTAAGGTAAGTAGGTTATAAATATATATAAATTAGGTATCTATAAATTTATTAATAACTCCGCAATTAATTATAAAACGGCTTTTATATTATTTTTTAGTAGTAGTTCCTATTATAGGTAAAACTATCTATTTCCGTCTATTTATCTTTATAGAGTTATCTATTAAGCAAGCTAATATATAAATACCTCCATTATTAGGGCGTCCTAACCCATAACTTAGGGCTAGGACTTAGCGTTTTCTGTTTTCGTATCTAACTCTACCGCTATTACTACGTTTTCGTCTTATATAGTAATAGCGCATAGCAATATATTTAGTATTTAGGGTATTAGGTTAGGTATTAGGCGGCAGCTACTAAACCTAGCTATTAGGTAGTTTAGGTTATTATAATAACAGCTTTTTTAACGGCATTTATAGTAGCGTTCTAGTTTTTAGAGTAGCTTACGCTCTCCATTTAGGAGTTTTTATAGGAAGGTTAGTATAGAGAAATTAATATTAGTTCCGGTAGTACTTAAGATAGTAAGTATTAGTAGCTTAGTATATATAGGTTTAGTAGGCCTAGGGGGCTTCTATAGAGAGGTCTTTAGGTAAGGGTTAATAGTAGTAATTTAATTTAGTTATTGTTTAATCTTCTATAGAGCTACTACTATATTATAAATATCGTTATCGTTATAGCTGGCGGCTGCGTAACTAAGGTAATAAGTAACTTTTTTAAGGAGGTCCTCCTAGTCTTTAATATTATCTTAGGTAAGGGCTTTAGTATATTCCCAGAATTTAACATAGAATTTATTAAATAATTTAGTAGAGCTTATCTTTAGGGCACGTAGTTTAGCTTAGTTAGTAGCTAGTAGGTTATAGTCGCGGTATATTAGGTTAAGATTATTAAGGATTTTTTAGTAGAACTGCTACTTTTAGGGGCTACTACTCTTTTATTAGGCGAAGAGTTTATTAAATGGTATATCCTTTATTCGCCTAATAATATAGCCAATCTTAGTATCTTCTATAGGAAAAAGGTAGGCGCTCTAAGTTAGTTTCTTACGGATTTATATCTTCTAGTAGCTGTATTCCTTACGGTCTCCCTAAAAGATTAGGGGATTAGGGTAGTGTATATTAGACCCTATAATAGTAGTTTAGGTCCAATTATTATAGCTTTCGTTATTACTACTTTAGTAGGAGTTCCTATTAGGTAAAGCTGCTTAGCGCTAGCCCTTTATTAAGCGTTAAGTAGGTAAAGTTGCCGGGGGTATAAAGACTTAGGTGGCGTTATATATAGTAAAGAGGTATCTAGCATTATTATAAATGTGCTTATTAAGCTAAGATTATAGGTATTTAATTATGTCTTCTCTTTTAGTAACTATAGCAATTAGTACAATCTTAGCTTTCTTTAACTATTAGACGTCGCGTTTAAATACGTAGAGGTTATCTTTAGTTTCTTAACGTGTATTATTAGCGAGCGCCTTATAAGCTTATCGGTCTTAGATAATATCGCAATCTTAAGTAGTATATATCTCGGCTCGTGTAAGCTTTAGGTAGTAGTTCTATAAAAGGCGGTAGTTTTTATTAGGGTCTTGTGCTACCATTTTTATAAACGTCTTAACATCTTATATTTTAATTTTATTAGGTAATAGCCCTTCTGTTTGCTTATCCGTAGTTATATAGTTAATAAAAAATAAGATATTATTGGTGTCCGTGTCCGTAGGGGTTAAGGCTAAGGCTAATAAATTAAATTCTCTTAGGATTAATTAGCGTTATAGGTTAAATATAGGTATTAAATTATTCTTTAGGTTTAATATAGTAGCTAGTAAGGGATATTGTCTTACTATTATGGGTTCCTTAGAAGTATAAAGTAAGGTAATTTATAGACACGCTGCTTTTAGTAGCGCTTATAGTATTATAGAGATGTAAAATTAGCCGTAGGCTAAGCGTCGGTAGTAAGAAAGGCGTAACGTAATGTTATAGGACGGGGGCAGTGGCTATAAAGCGTATGTATTCAAGGAGTCTACAAGACGTTACGCGATCAATCGTAAGGGTCAAGGGTGTAAGGAGGTAATATACCTACGCGTAGCTGATATAAGCTGTACGTGAGGTATATATAAGAGCACGGGGCTCTCCTATAGAGGCCCCTGCGGTAGGGTTCTGTGACAAATATAATTTATATAAAAATATAACTATTAAACTTAATAAATATAAAAAGAATTACTTATATAAGGCTTATATATTTATATATAATATAGCCATATAATAAGTCTATTATTAATAATATTAATAAGTATTAGGAGTATGGGTAGACAGCAAGCTCCGGTGGAGCGCATATGCGGCACAAGCAGCCCGTAAGGGCCAAGCACAGTACATTGCATTATCTAGGATCGTCAATTCCACATGGGGTCCATGCTTCCAGAGGTCACGCCTACTATACACAGCAGTTGTCCGGCCTACTATGACGTATAGATCCAGTATCTGGGCTGTTGGTGAAACCGAGAAGGGCCCCCCTAAATTACTCCTTAAACCACTCCAAAAGGTCTAGACAGTATGCCTTTGGAGTATAACAGGCGGGTATAAGCGAACGGCCGCAGCACTCCTTGAGAAGGAAGCTAATATCCCCCCCCTACAACTACATATTGAAGCCGCCGCAATGCAAAGGGCGCAAAACGAACGTAACTCTAATGTTATAAAGTATATTAAGACACGCCTAAATAAACTATGGAGGGACCCTAGGGCGCCTCGTAGGAGAACAATCCAATAACCCTAAAGTAGGGAAGATATACTAGAGAAACAGGTAAAGAAAGCAGAAGAAGAATGGTGTAGTGCTAGGGCCTAGGCCTATATAGAGGAGAAAGGGAGACGCGTAAGAGGCCAATAAAGACGACAGTAAGAAAGAGAAAGGAGCCAAAGTAGAGCATAAAAGAACGCCGGGAAACTAGCAACCGCAATATAATACTAGTTGGACCAGCGCTAGAGAGGCGCATGGGAGTTAAAGGTGCAGAGGCTAACTTAGGCAAGAGTAACCTAAGCTATAGCATGGTTAACGCCATAGGGGGTAAATACTTAAGGGCTCCGAGAAGGCCTAACAAAGGCAGAAAATATAATGGCAACACTCCTAAGAATAGGAGTAATAGGATTAAAAGACTGGCTCTACTGGGTAGGCGTCCTAGTAGGTAGCCCAAGATACAAATGTGGCTAGCTAAGACAGACACCAAAACACGTAATACTATTATGCCCCTTACGCACCAACCGAGGAGCAATGCTTTTAGCAGCTGGCACAGAAAACTATAATACACTGCTCTTAATATAAAAAGGTCTTAAGGCGGTTACCTAGTGGCTTATTAGCCAAAATGTACTAAACCAGTTCCGGGTTATAAGGGAAATGGTAATAGAAGGCAAGGGGGCGGGTATCAGGCGCCCCCTAATGACTCTACAGTAGTAGAGTAAAGTTTGCGATACTAGCGCGTCCGTAGGTTTGTTACAGCAGCAGTGGTTCCTAAGGAGGTTAAAAAGTAAGGTAGTAGAGCACCACAGGTGACTCGCAGGCGCATCGTAGGCGCCTCGTAGGCGAGTCCCAAAAGGCGGGGAGATAGATCACGGGGTTTTCTTAAATAGAGTTTTCTCCCCACATATATATAAGGAGTAGTCCGCGTAGGCCCAATAGGGATCCGAATCGGACGTTAAGCAATGAATAATAATAATAATATTAATAATATTAGTTTATATTAAAAAAGTACCTTTTTAACTTTAGTTTTAATGTAAGTATATTACTATTTTTTATATATATTTTATATGAAATTATAGCTATAGTATTTAATAAGCCGTATTTAAATTTTAATGAAATTCTATTCTAAGGTTCTTAAGTTAAAGGTAGTAGAAAAAGGTATATTTAGGTATATTTTGGTAGGAAAGCCGTGCATAAGGTAGGTGCGTGCACGAGGTGGTCCAAACGTCTATAAGTGTCCGTGCTTCCCTAGTAAATTTTTTTTACAACCCTCCTCCCTACTTTTTCTACCTATTATACACCTATGCTACGTCCTGCGTTAGCTTTAATTAGTGGTAATATTCCTTATTATAAGGGGTCAACTCCATGCAATAGAGGAGTAGTTATTAGCTGTAGTCTTATAGGAGTTACAGCCCCTTAAATCGCGATCGCATTAAACCTCCCTAAATTAACAATACAAGACGCCTAATAAAATGCACCCCGACGTCTATAAGGCATATCCATTACTTAAATCGGACGTCCTTTAGAGCATTTAGAGCGAGATAAACATACCCTTTTAAAAATTATTTATATAAATCCTAGGATTATATATAATAAGCTAGCGTTTAAGGCAGGTCTTCTTATAAGCTAGAGTACGTTATATTGAATATTATACAAATAGTATATTAAAAAATGGATAGCTAAGAAGCATTCTATACTTATACATAACTTAGTAAACGCTTAATTAAGGTAGGCAATTAAACACTTAGCGTAGGAGCGCTTAAGGTGAAGTAAGATTATATAGAGTAACGAATATTCGGTTAAGAGAAGTGTAGGTAAGCGACTTTTTTACATCTTTTATATACTATAGTAGAAGTAGAATAAAGATAAGATTAATATATATAAAAAGGATAAGGGTATACTATAATAGTATAGGTAAGTTTTTCTAGAGCTCTGTTGCGGAGTAAGTATAAGCGGCGATAATATATAGCAAGGTAGATATTATTAAGCTATATATATAAACTGTATTAGGAGGTCAAGACGTTACGTAAGAAAAGAAGGTAGGAAAATAGAAAGAAAGGGTATATATTATGGACTTGGTTGCTTAATTAATACATACATAAAGCAGAATAGGATTTAGGTAGTAGTCCTAGCAGAACTTAGCAGAATTTAGTAAAACTTAGTGGAACTTAGTAGAATATAGCAGAATGCGGTAGGTTGCTATTAGATTGCCGTAAATTGCTATTAAATTGCTATCTTGTGGTCGGTCTCTAGTTACTAAGTCGGTGGAAATAGGTAGACGTGTATAAGGTATTACGGGGGTATCCCGTAACAAGCTCTTAGAGCCTCTAATTTAGTAGTTATAAAAAGGGACAAAAAGGCACCTAAGGGGGGGCATTTTGCTAAGTTATATATTAAAGTTTTAAAGAGTTAGATACCCTAAATTTATAAGCTAGGCCGCTAATTTATATAAGACAATGCTCTAATATATATAGCAAAAATTATAGCTAAATAGTTTAAGGAAAATGTTATAGAAGTAATTAATTAACCCCCTTACTTGCCTAATTTGAACCCAATTAAGCATACTTAGGTATAACTTAAAGAACGGCTCTATAAAAGGTTTCTATATATTGCTTAAATATATAGGTTAAAGGAAGAGGTTATTAAAGAGCTATCTAGAGCTAGAGCGATTTGTTAGAGCGAAATTGCGTTTAGTTTCTTTAAGTCGTTAATTATAAGTATATATAAGAGATATATAGCTGTTAAGGACACTAATAGGTAGTATATAGGATTTTGGACCAAAAAAAAGTCGCGATAACTAGATTCTATATAGCGATAAGCCTTACAAATATTTTTATAAGGGATATTATTGTAGTTATTTTAGGTTGCCCCTAGGACAACCCCTAGACGCCCCTTAGATAGTTGCTGGTTATATACTAGAGGTATATACCTATAGTCTTTACAATCTCTAAGGCCTTACTTTCTTAAGGATTTATCTCTCTTACCAATCTATTCTATTCTATAATTGTGTCCTTATAGCCCCCTATCTATAAAGTCCCCTTATATTTAAATCCTTTCTATTCTATTTAGAAGGGCAACTAGCTTAAGGGCTAGATTGTTTATTTATATCTTTTATTTATATCTACTATCCTCTCTTAAAAATCTTGCGATAATTTAAATAGAAACTCTATAGACACCTTATAGAAAGCCGTTACGCCAAGGTAGAAAGGTCCTTTTAATAGTAAGAGATTGCGATAATATAAACCTCTAGGAAAGATAGCTAAATAAGCCCTAATACTTAAATACGCTAGGAGCTTAAAACTTTTATATACCTATAATTACTACTAAGGAAAACGTAGACACCATTTATAATAGTTATAATACTACTAAAAAGGAACTAGAGCCCCTCTAGCTCTACTTAGACTAATTAGAAGATTGAGCGCTAGAGGCGATTTTAAGATCTTCCCTAAAGCTAGAAATGCTAAAGGAATATATTAATACGCCCTACTAGAGATCTAACTATAACCCTCTTAGAAGACCACTAGCCTATAATTAGTATAGTGGCGGTATATAGACTGCTTATAAGCTAAGTAGGCCTACCCCTTTAGGTAATCTAATTTAACTACTAACTTAAGACCTAAGCCTCGTTAGAAAGCCTATACTAGCTATTAGTACTAATACTACCTCTATAGTCGGAGCTTCCCTAAGCCTAAGTTTAGAAAGTTAGGAGCCTTATACTAATATCCTTTAAGATAAATATTGGGAAGCTATTATAAGGCTCTTAGAAGCTATATAGAAGGAAGCTATTAATGTAACGGAACCTTGTAGCAAGTACTACGGTGGGTTCGTTATTGGGTTAGGTGTGTAGGTAATGCGTAAAGTTAACAACGTAATAATAACTGGTGGAGTGGTTGCCTAACAGATTAACTTTAATTGTATTCTAAGAATTACTACAAGGAAGGAACTATCTAGGTAGGGATTAAGGGTCCTTAAATACACAACCGTACTCCTATGAAATCCTCCTTGTATATAAGGTACGTGTGCTTTGTTTACTCTATCGCGCAGATTATACAGATTATATAGATTACACAGATTATATTACGTGACTTGGTTACTATTCCTTATTATATAGTTCTACCGGATCCATCCTAGACCGTGCTTATATTAACTAACTAGCTTCCTTCAACTCTTCTCTAAGTAGTTATAATATTGTACTTAAAGTATCCGTAATACCATTTCCCTCCTCTTTATCTTCGTCCTTAAAGATTCCTAATATTTCTAAGTCGTTTACTAGAGGTGTAATATCCGTCTAATTAATTTGGTTAATATTGTTACTTATAATGCCTTTAAAGGTTTTTAAGCCTTCGCCTTCTTCTTCTATAGCTTATTAGTCTCGTACTATTGCTGTAATATTATCTCTGGGTGGAATAATGCTATCTCTATATTCTTATTGTGCTAAAGAGGGGTTAGTTTGCGTTACGCTAGCAAGTCCTTTATCTTAGTAACCCTCTTTATATTTGGAGTGTACTAAAGTAAATATTTATTTGTCTTACGACGTTCGCTCTATATCTAATGCTAAGTATATGTGTCCTATAACTCTTAATAGTTATTAAGTTCCCTAAGTAATTTGTTATAGGGTCTTATGTTTAATCTACTACTGCGAAGCTTAATAGTAAACTTATAGGTGCCCTGGGTGAGATTTATTGTCTTTAGCGCGAAGATTAAGCTCGTGCTAAGCAGGTAAGAGAAGAGGATTGTTAAGCCCTCAAAGCCCGCGCCTCTACTTATACTTAGCTTCTTTGTCTTAAGAAGGTTTATAAGAAGGTTTGTTTTAAGGAATAGAAACTTATAGAATAAGGTTTATAGGAACTTGGTAATAAAAAAACGGATTCTCTTTTAATAGTAAAGGAAACAACTCTAAGTAGTTCAGCAATCGCTCTTCCTAGGTCCCCCTTAGGTGACTTATTCTTTAGTAATCCTTCCTTAATATTACCTAACCTGTTTTCTTTTAATACTCCTATACCTTTTCTATAGCATTCTTTAAATTTTTTAGTGGCTCCTAGGTAGTCTTATTATAGCCTATTTACTTAACCTTATACTATATTTTATTATTAACGTCCTTATAACTAATAATCTTTAAAACTTACTATTTGTCTTCTTTTTATCCTCTATATATATCTACTTTATAAACCGGTAGCTTAACTTTCCTATATGCTAGCTCTAGTATCGCAATATACTGTATAGGGTAGATCTTTATCTTAGCTAGTAGTTTTAACTTAAACATAACTGGTAAAATCCTCTAATTAATTTTAAAAGGTCCTAGTCTAACATAGTCCAACTTCTTGCTTAGTCATTAACTCTTAAAATTTTTGTGTAGTAGCTATACTTTATCTCCCTTCTTAAGATCTAGTCCCTTAGATCTCTTAGCATTATAGTATTTCTTTATTCTTTGCTATACTACCTTAGCTGTTTCTATAAGGTTCTTATAAAGATTTATTAATATCTCCATCCTTTGCTTAGCTATACTACTTATCTTCTTTACTTAATATAGCAATAGTAATATTCTTGGCTTATATCTATAATTCGCCTTAAATGGTAACGTACCTATTCCTTCTTATGGTGTTACATTATATATAAACTATATAACTAGTAATAGTAATACCTAATTATTCTGTGCGTGATTAATATAATATCTTAGATACTGCTTTAGTGTTTAATTTAATCCTTCCGTCTAACTATTTGTCTGCGGATGATATATGGTAGAAGTTACTACTTAAACTTCTTGCTCCGCTAAGAATATCTTTTAAAATGCTGCTACGAATCTTAGATCTCTATCTAATATAATCTTACTTAGTGCTCCGTACCTTGTGAATACTTCTTTAATATAGATTTTAGCGATATTTTCTACTAATATTTCTTCTATATATGCTATAAAGTATCCCTACTTTGTAAGCTTGTCTACTATTACTAAGATTATATTATAATCTTATCTAGTAATAGGATCTTTTAACTTTAGCAACTTTATAATAAAGTCCTATAATATGACCTCCTATAGTCTCTCTAGTATTTTAATAGGTTGTAGCCCTTTATATAGCTTATGCCTTGTTAGTTTATTTCTTTAGCAATCTAGATACTCCTTAGTGACCTTTCTAGCTATCCTCTAGATTCCGTTAATAATGTACTCTTCTTAGAGTCTTAATACTAAGCCTATAGCTCCGTTGTGTCCTTAAGTTAGTTCTTTATGGAAATCTTCTATAAATTGCTCTGCTATGCTTCTTAGGATGTACTTCGCTTTTTGATTTTCGTATATATTTGACTGTGGATCTTTTAGCTATGCTTTTAGAATTCTTTATACCTAAAAGCTTTTTGGTAACTTATAGATTTTCTTTAATTCTTCCTAAGTTGCTATAATTTTTAGATAATTGTACCTAATTAGTCTATTTGTATCTTTTCGCAATAAAGCCCCTAATGGCTTTTTATTATTTTGTAGTTTAGCCTTTTAACTTAGAGCGTCTGCTCTTGTGTTGTCTGTACCCTTAATATGCTAAATCTTGAAATGGTATTCTGTAAGCATCTCTACCTATCTAACCTGTCTTTAGTTAAGTTCCTTTGTTATTAGGAATCCTGTTAGGTTCTTATAATCTATCTTAACTATAAATGGTTTCTCTATGCCTTATAAGAATGCTCTCTATTTTTTTAGTGCTGTAACTATACCTAATAACTCCTTATTGTAGATGTTATAGTTCAGTTTTAGTGGTGTTATCTTCCGACTATAATATACTATTGGGTGCTATCTATCTGGATGCTTTTATATAAAGTATGCTTTTAGTATAAAGTCTAATGTATTTGTCTTAATAACCGTCTCTAGTTTTAGTTGATAGATCTTAAGAACTGGCTCCTGGGTAAACAACCTTTTAACTTCTTTAAATAGTTCTTGTTGTTCCTTCCCCTATGCCTATAGTTTTTTTTTCTTTATTAATTACGTAAATGGCTTAATGTTTTTTAACCATTGCATTATAAACCTTCTATAGTAATTATAAAACCCTAGGAACGATCTTAACTGCGTAATGTTCTTTAGTTCTTACCAATTTACTATAGCCTTGATCTTCTTTAGATCTATACTAAGTTAGCCTAGTTTAATAATAAATCTAACAAAATCTGTTTTTTTAGTAAAGAACTTGCATTTCTTAATTGCTATTAGCATCTGTTCCTCTTGTAGTCTCTTTAAAACCCATTTAACGTGTTCCCCGTATTCTTCCTTAGTTATTAAGTAGATAATAATATTGTTAAGGTATGCTATAACAAATTTATTTAAGTATTCTCCTAATATATTGTTAATTCGCTTTTGAAACGTTGCTAGTGCGTTTATAAGCCCGAATTGCATAATTAATGGTTTATATAGTCCTTTTTTTGACCTAAAGGCTGCCTTTTATTCGTTGCCTTCCTTGATTCTGATCTGATGGTATACCCATCTTAGATTTATCTTTATAAAGATTTGCGTGTTGCTTATCTTGTCTTAGATTTTGCTAATTAAAGGTAAAGGATATCTATTCTTCCTGGTAATGCTGTTTAACTATTTGTAGTTAATATATAGCCTTAGCTTGCCATTCTTCTTTAGGACGAATAATACTGGATAACCCGCTGATAATTGTGATGGTCTAATATATCCCTTTTATAAGTTCTCCTAGATAAACTCTTTTAATACTCTACCTTCCTCTTTAGTAAGCTTATAGATTAGAAAGAATCTTAAACTTATTTCTAGTTCCAATTCTATCTTATAGTCCTATACTGTATACTCTAACAGCTTTTTACTTTTTAGTGACTATAGTTTCTTGCTATACTTATAGTATCTCTTTGGTATATAGCTTAGTCCCTTTTCTATTTCCTTATAGGTTGCTCCTACTTAGTACTATACTAACTTGGCTTATTATTATACTTTACGGCGTTAAGTATCTTTGATATTAACTTGACCTGTAACCCAATTAATCTTTAGATTATACTCCTGTAACTAAGGCATCCTTAATATCGCCTTGTCCTTCCCTAATAGTAGGATATTAAAAGACATCCGAATTTATTTTCCTTTAATAGTTAACTAAATAGGTCCTGTTTTGAGATTAATAATACTATTTCTGTAGGCTATTAGATTTCCTAAAATTGTTACTAATAAATATAGGTGCTCCTTTCTCCTGTGTAGTAGTCCTATTCTTTTAACTACTGCTAGTAAGATATAGTTCGTTATTACTCCACTATCTATTAGTGCTTTAAACTACTAATCTTGCTATTTAACTTATAAATTTAGGTGTCTTCCTTAAATTTCTTTAAGGGTCTAAGGCTCTACTACTGGTTTCCTCTAATTCTGTGGGCCTCTACTTTTCCTAACTATTGGCTACTAGATTCTGTTTATACTTGGTCTAACTTAGGCTAATACTTAGTTCGCTTTTTATCTTTAATATGCTATAAATAGGTGTTTTTTGGACATTCCTACCATTGTCGTCTATTTAGGCATTCTTCTGTAATGAATTTTCCTGGTTAAAGTGTTAAGTCCCCTTATTCTTAAACTTTTACTAGGTGCTAGCTATATATATACTTAGTATTTTAGTATTTTGCCTTGTCCGTTATCTAATATATTCTTATTAGATATTTCTGATTCTTATCTTTTGGTGTCCTATGTATGCTACACGTATTATTTATGTATGCTATCCATAATAGTATGTAATGTACTTAGTGTCTTAAGTTAACTCTTGGCTTGTCTTTGTCTTTAAGTTTAAACCTTTTTTATGTTGATCTGAGCGTCGCAACTTTATTTATAGGTACTAAGATTCGTTTTTTGCTTTTCTAGTCCTCTAATTACTCCTCTAGATCTTTTAACGTTATAATTAAGGCTCCTTTAATATAAGTTATAGCCTTTTTCGTAATTGGGTGGTCTTGGATAACTTTTTCGTCTAGCTACATATAGAAATCTTCCTACTTATCGTTATGTTGCTGCCTATACCACTTTTGGTATAGCTGCTTAAGTGTGTACGCTCTATCTATAAGGAAGTATCTTCTTATTACTATGTTGTGATAGCTCTTTGTGTGTTGTTTTTTGAACCTAGTTAGGATTCCTAAATCCTCTTCTTGTTCTAGTTTAGTAAGCCACTTAGCTCTTAATATGCCTGCTTTTGGCCTATTAGTGATTCTTTATACTGGCGCTTTGTCCCTTATATAACCTAGTAGACTAAATCTCTTATTTAGTTTCTGCTCTTACTATAAGGTAATTCTCGCTCTAAATTCCTCTATAGTTTCTTTTTTTTCGCGTCTTATAAGTAGATCCTTAAAGTCTTTATACTTTTTAATTTTAGTATTAACTTTTTAATCTTTAGGCTAAATACTGTGTTTAACTAGTAAGTCCTCTGGGTTTATATATCTGTCTCCTAGCCTAACTGCTGCCTAGATTGCAGATTCTCTGATCTATAAAGAAGCTCCTTGCCTTTTGCCTATAGGTGTCCTTATTTATACTTCGAATTTTTGGTCCCTTGGATTCTTTAATCCTAAGCTTACTTCTAACTTAAGCTTAGCTCCCGCCTTAGTCCAACTAGGCGTTTATAGTGTTCTTATCTTGTCTTAAGAGTCTTAAATCTTATCTATCTTACTTTAAGAGTTTAATGCCTGTAGGAAACTCTGTCCCGAGCTTATTTATATATCTTTAAACTAAGCTACTGCCCTACTCTATTGGTTTTCGTCCGTTATAGGTCCTTAGGTGTGCCTTATCTTATCTTAAGAATCTTAGTCGTCTCTTATCTCGTCTTAAGAATCTTAAGCCTTTAGCCTTTTGCCTTTATTAAGTGGTGAATTAGCACTAGCAGTTATCTGCTTGCTTAATCTTTGTAAGATACTCTTCCTACCGTCTTATAAAGCAATAGATGCTATATTTAACGGTGTTATAATACCCGTTACTAAACCTTACTTTATGGCGGTTTTAGTCTCTGCTTCTAATGCTAATATCTTAAGATCTTCTTTTTTAATATCGCTGAATGGATTTTTCCCAAAGTCCCTTTCTAAATACTACCTTATTAATACTGTACTGAAAGTTACTGTTAGATCTTTATCGCATTTGTAGAGCCTGTCTTACTCTTTATAGTCTTAGGTAGCTCTTAGTTTCTCTAAACTAGGTTCCTATAGCTAATAGCTTACGCCGTACTTAGCGTCTTTATAAATTTGGCACGCGTTATTATAATAGAACGTGAAATGGTTAATTAAACAATCTTTTGTTCCTTGTAGTGTATTATTGTCCCTCTATATGTGTATACCGTCTGCTGGTCCAGTTCCCTTTATTATATAGTAACTTTAACCATCTTTGTAATCTTTAGCGAAATAACCCTATTTTCCGTAATTTATGTAAGCTCCCTCTTTAAACTATTTTTCTTGTTATAAAGTCCGCCTAAATGTCTTCTGCTGCTAAAATCCCTAATTTAGCCTTTACTCCCTAGACCTTTAATTACTTAATCCTTGTCCTTTTGGTTTTTATAGTATCTTACTCTATCTCTTATAGGCTTCTTTAGTACTACTTAGGTCTATTAGCTTTACGCTATACTATAGTTTCTAACTTAGCTTTGGTCAATGCGTACTCTACGCCTTATATAACTGTGGAACTCTGTCCTAACCTCTCTTAGTCTGTTCCCTTTAGTAGATCCTATTATTAATCTTTATTACTTAATCTATTAGTTCCCTTAGGGTGTCCGCATCTTCTATTAGAATAATTACGTCCTAGACTTTAGCCTTAAGTCCCTATTTATACTGTGCCATAAGCGCCCTATTATTCCACTTAACTTATATTGCTAGCGTTTGGAACTACGTTATATATTTAATAGCTAAGGTTTATTGCGTAATGTCTTAAAGCTTTCTCTCCGCTGTAGTTGTTGCCTCTAGGTCTCCAAATATCTGTATAAGTCGCTCTACAAATCTATTCTAGCTTAAGAACATAAACCGTACTTCTTAGTTCGTCATTATTATTCTATTTACTTGTATCTCTATAAGGTAAGGCTTAAACTATTTAAGTGCTCTTCCTAATAAGAACAATCCTATATACGCTATTTGATCTATAGGTGTTGCTAGCTTTACTTCCTCTTGCGCAACCTTAAAGTGTATTTACGTAAGGAATCCTTTAAGCTTCGATCTCTCTTCTAAGAATCTTTTAATTAATGGTAACTTAACCTTTGCTGCTCCTATCCTATTAACCCTTTATTTAAGTGCCGTATTATTTTCTGTTAACTAGTTAACTATTTCCTATAGTTGTCCAACTGTTATAGGTTGTTATGAGTTAGTATCTACTATACTAGTATCACCTCCTAACCTTAAAGTAGTTGCCGCCGTCAATGGCATCGTGGTGGCTGCTTTTAGTGGCATGTTGTTTGACTTTTAACACTATAACTAGGTAGTAATTATATAACGGAACCTTATAGTAAGTACTACGGTAGGTTCGTTATTGGGCTAGGTGTATAGGTAATGCGTAAAGTTAACAACATAATAATAATTAGTGGAGTGGTTGCCTAATAGATTAACTCTAATTGTATTCTAAGAATTACTACCAGGAAGGAACTATCTAGGTAGGGACTAAGGGTCCTTAAATACACAACCGTACTTCTATGAAATCCTCCTTGTACGTAAGGTACGTGTGCTTTATCTACTCTGTCGTGTAGATTATATAGATTACACAGATTACACAGATTACATTACGTGACTTAGTTACCATTCCTCGTTATATGGTTCTACCGGATCTATCCTGAACCGTGCTTGTATTAACCAACTAGCTTCCTCCGACTCTTCTCCAAGTAGTCGTAACATTGTACTTAAAGCGTCCGTAACAATTAATAAATATATTAAAAACCTTTAAGAGCGGATTTAGATCTAGTGTTACGGACGCTTTAAGTACAATATTACGACTACTTGGGGAAGAGTCGGAAGAAGCTAGTTAGTTAATTTAAGCACGGTCTAGGATAGAGCCGATAGAGCTATGTGACGAGGAATGGTAACTAAGATCACGTAGGGTGATCTATATAATCTGTGGGATCTATATAATCCGTAACAGAGTAGATAGAGTATACGTATATTACGTATAAGAAGGATTTTATAGGAGTACGGTTAAGTATTTAAGGACCCTCAATCCCTACCTAGATAGTTTCCTTCCTTATAGTGATTCTTAGAATATAATTAGAGTTAATCTATTAGGCAACCACTCCACCAGTTATTATTACATTATTAACTTTAATTTACATTACCTATACACCTAGCCTATTAACGAGCCTATTGTAGTACTTACTACGAGGTTCCGTTATATAATTACTACTTAGTTACAGTATTAAATATAGAAAGTTAAACAATATACCACTAAAAGCAGCCACCACGACGCTATTGACGGCGGTAACTACTTTAAGGTCAGGAGGGGACACCAGTATAGCGGATACTAACTCTTAATAACCTATAATGGTTGGATAGCTATAAGAAATAGTTAACTAGTTAATAGCTAATAACGCAGTAATAGAAGAAAGGGTTAATAGGATAGGAGCAGCAAGAATTAAGTTACTATTAATTAAGAGATTCTTAGGAGAAAGGTCAAAACTTAAAGGATTCCTTACGTAAATGCACTTTAAAGTCATATAAGAAGGGGTAAAGCTACTAATACCTATGGATCGAATAGCCTATATAGGTCTATTCCTATTAGGAAGAGCACTTAAGTGGTTTAAGCCTTACCTTACGGAAATATAGGTAAATAGAATGACGACCACTAATTAAGAAGTGCGGTTTATATTCTTAAGCTAGGAAGGATTTATAGAGCGACTTACGCAAATATTTAGAGACCTAGAGGTAGTAACCACAGCGGAAAGAAAACTCTAAAATATTATATAATAAACTTTAGCAATTAAGTACATAATATAGTTCTAGACGTTAGCTATATAAGTTAAGTAGAATAATAAGGCGCTTATAGTATAGTATAAGCAAGGACTTAAGGCTAAAGTCTAGGACGTGATTATCCTAATAGAAGATACGGACACGCTAAGAAAGCTAATAGATTAAGCGATTAAGATTAACAATTGGATCTATTAAAGGGAATAGGCTAAGAGAGGTTAAAATAAAGTTCTATAGTTATATAAGGTGTAGAGTACGCAATAACCAAAGCTAAGTTAGAAACTATAGTATAGCGCAAAGCCAATAGACCTAAGTGGTACTAAAGAAGCCTATAAGAGATAGAGCAAAAGACCGTGGAAACTTAAAGGTTAAGGATTTAGTAATTATAGGACTAAGGAGTAGAAGCTAAACTAGGGACCTTAGTAGTAAAAGATATTTAGGCAGACTCTATAGCAAAGTTAATGGTTTAAAGATGGAGCTTATATAAATTATAGAAAATAGGGTCATTTTGCGAGGGATTATAAAGATAGTTAGAGTTACTATATAATAAAGGGAACCTAACTAGCAGAAGATAAATATATATAAAGGGACGATAGTATACTATAAGGAACAAAAGAATATTCAATCTAAAGTTTTACGTTTTATTATAATAACGTATACTAAATTTATAAAGACGCTAAGTATAGCGCAAGCTATTAGCTATAGGAGCCAAAATCTATAGAATATAGAGGGACTAACGAACTAGTTTGTAGATTAGATATTAAGGACGATAAATTTAATATAAGCAAAACATTTAGTAACAATGAGGTAATAGAGGCGGCTTACTAAAAGTATATAGATCTTAGAGATGTTATAAAAGAGGTAGAGGATAATTCCACTACAGAATAGGGAATATTAGTAGGGATTAAGACCCCGCTAGATATAATGTTTATCACTTTATAAGACGTAAGGGAAATAGGGTAGTGAACCACTTCGGCATTTAATAAAGGCAAGAAGCCAAAGGCTTAAGATTCTTAAGATGAGATAAAAGACAACTAAGATTCTTAAGATAAGATAAGGTATACCTAAGGACCTATAACGGACAGCAACTAATGGAGCAGAGTAGTAGCTTAGTTTAAGAATATATAAATAAGCTCGGGACAGAGTTTCCCACAAGCATAAGATTCTTAAGATAAGATAAGTGAGATTTAAGACTCTTAAGATAAAATAAGAACACTAAGTAAGCCTAGTTAAACTAAGGTAGGAGTAAAGCTTAAGTTAGAAGCAAGCTTAGGATTAAGAATTCCATAGAACCAAGACTTTAAGACATAAATAAGGATTATTAATGAGATTAGAGAATCTGCGGTATAAATAGCAACTAGACTAGAAGACAGGTATATAGACCTAGAGGATTTACTAGGGGAATATAGTGTTCAGCCTAAAGATTAAAAAGCCGATACCAAAATTAAGAAGTAGGAAAACTTTAAAGATCTACTCGCAAGACGCGAAAGAAAAGAAACCATAGAGAAATTTAGAGTAAGGATCGCCTTATAGCAAGAACAGAAACTAGACAAAAGATCTAGCATATTAGGACGTATAAGGGACAGAGCGCTAGTATAAAGAATTACTAATAGGCCTAGAGTAGGTATACTAAAAGCTAAGTGGCTTACTAAACTAAAAAATAAAGAGGATTTAGGGATTTTAACTAGGTTCAAGGAACGACACATAAAAGGATATTACGATGCAGTAATAAGAAGATACTTCCTTACGAATAAGCTATATATACTTTAACAGCTATACTAAAAGTAGTATAGATAAAGGCACAACAACAAGTGGGAAGATTTCTATATATAGTTAGACGAGAAAGTTATTTAGGACCACCTAATTATAGAAAAGGCAATAAGTCACATTAAAGGAGCCTTAATTATAATATTAAAGGATCTAATAAAGCGTTTAGAGGACTAGAGAAGCGAAAGACGTATTTTAGTACCTATAAATAAAGTTATAACGTTTAGATCAGCACGACAAAGGTTTAAACTTAAGGATAAAGATAAGCCTAGAGTTAACCTAAAGCACCAAGCATATTATACGCTATCGTAGATCGTATGTGTGGATAATATATATAATATGCATAGAGCACCAAAGGATAAGTATTAAAAATACCCTATAAGAATGTATTGGTTAATAGAAGAATAGAAGTATTAAAACGCCAAGTATATATATAGCTGGCATCTAGTTAAAGTCTAGGAGTTAGGAGACTTAATACTTTAGCTAGGAAGATTCCTTATAGAAGAATGCCTAGACGGACAATAGTAGTGGGAATGCCTAGAGAATACGTATCTATAGTATATTAAAGACAAAAAGCAAACTAAGTACTGGCCAAAAGTAGACCAAATATAAATAGGATTAAGTAGCTAATAGTTAGGAAAAGTGGAGGCCTACGGAACTAGAGGGAGCTAGTAGTAAAGCCTTAAACCCTTAAAGGAATTTAAGGACAACACCTAAATTTATAAGTTAAATGGCAAGATCAGCAGTTAAAGCATTAGTGGATAGTAGAGTAATAAGGAACCATATCTTACTAGCAACAGTTAAAAAAATAGGATTACTATACGGAAAGAAGGAGCACCCTTACCTATTAGTAACAATTTTAGGAGATCTAATAGCCTATAGGGGAGGCATTATTAACCTTAAAATAGGACCTATTTAGTTAACCATTAAAGGGAGACAGATTAAGATGTCTTTTAATATATTACTATTAGGAAATAATAAGGCAGTACTAGGGATGCCTTAGTTATAGGAATATAATCTAAAAATCAATTAGGTTATAGGTTAAGTTAATATTAGGGATACTTAATAATATAAGATGCAATAACAAGCTAAGTTGGTATAGTACTAAGTTAGAGCGATATACGAAGAGACTAAGCGGAGCTTAAGTCACGTACTAAAAAGATACCATAAGTACGGCAAGAAACTATGGTTACTGGAAAGTAAGAAGCTATTAAAATACATAATATAGGACTATAAGATAGAATTAGAACTAGGAATAAATCTAAAGTTCTTTCCAATCTATAAGCTTACTGAAGAGGAAGGTAGAGCACTAAAAGATTTTATCTAAGAGAACCTATAAAAAGGATACATTAGACCATCGCAGTCATTAGTAGGTTATCTAGTACTATTTATACCAAAAAAAATGGCAAACTAAGGCTATATATCGACTATAGATAATTAAACAGCATTACCAGAAAGGATAGGTATCCTTTACCCTTAATTGGCGAAATCTAAGATAGGATAGGCAACGTATAAATCTTTACGAAGATAGATCTAAGATGGGCGTACCATTAGATTAGAATTAAGGAAGGCGATAAATAAAAGGCAGCCTTTAGATTAAAGGAAGGACTATATAAACTATTAGTTATGCAATTTAGACTTATAAACGTACTAGTAATGTTTTAGAAGCATATTAACAATATATTAGGAGAACACTTAGATGAATTTGTTATGGTATACCTTAACGACATTATTATCTACTTAATGACTAAGGAAGAATACGGGGAATACGTTAAATGGGTCTTAAGGAGACTATAAGAAGAATAGATGCTAGTAGCAATTAAGAAATGTAAGTTCTTTACTAGGAAGACAGATTTTATTAGATTTATTATTAAACTAGGCTAACTTAGTATAGATCTAAAGAAGATTAAAGCTATAGTAAATTGGCAAGAACTAGAGAACGTTATACAGTTAAGATTGTTTCTAGGGTTTTATAATTACTGCAGAAGGTTTATAGCGTAATAGTTAAAGGACGCTAAACTATTTACGTAATTAATAAAGAAAGAATAACTATGGGCATAGGGAGAGGAACAGAAGGAACTCTTTAAGAAAGTTAAAGAGTTATTTACCCAAGAGCTAGTTCTTAAAATCTATTAACTAGGACTAGAGACGGTTATAGAAATAAATGCATTAGACTATACACTAGGGGCGTACTTTATGCAGAAATATTAGGATAGATGGCACCTAGTAGCATACTATAGTCGAAAAATAACACTACTAAAGTTAAACTATGATATTTACAACAAGGAGTTATTAGGTATAGTTATAGCACTAAAGGAATAGAGAGTATTCTTATAAGGTATAGAGAAACTATTTATGGTTAAGACGGATTATAAGAACCTAATAGGATTCCTAACGACGAAGGAACTTAACTAAAGATAGGTTAGATGGGCAGAGATGCTTACAGAATACTATTTTAAGATTTAGTATACTAAGGGTACAGACAATACACGAGTAGACGCTCTAAGTTAAAAAACTGAACTATAGAATAACGAGAAGCTATTAGGGGCTTTACTGCGAAAAGATATAGACGGACTAATTAGGTACAATTATCTAAAAATTATAGCAACTTAGGAAGAATTAAAGAAGATCTATAAGTTACCAGGAAGCTTTTAGGCGTAAAGAATTCTAAAAGTATAGCTAGAAGATCTACAAGCGGATATGTACGAAAATTAAAAAGCTAAGTATATCCTAAAAAGCATAGTAAAGTAATTTATAGAAGATTTCTATAAGGGAATAACTTAGGGATATAATAGAGCTAGGGGCCTAGTATTAAGACTCTAAGAGGAGTATATTATTAATGGAATCTAGGGCTTAGCGCGGAAAGTTATAAAGGAATATCTAGATTACTAAAGGAATAAACTAATAAGGTATAAGCTATATGGAGGGCTACAACCTATTAAGATACTAGGGAGACTATAGGAGGTTATATTATGGGACTTTATTATTAAGTTGCCAAAGTTAAGAGACCCTATTACCGGACAAGATTATAACGCGATCTTAGTAATAATAGACAAACTTATAAAGTGGGGATACTTTATAGCATGCACAGAAGAAATATTAGTAGAAGATGTCGCTAAAATCTATATTAAAGAAGTGTTTGTAAGACATAGAGCACTAAGTAAAATTATATTAGACAGAGATCTAAGATTTATAGTAGTATTCTAGGAGGTATTCTTAGCGGAGTAAGGAGTTAGAGTAGTAACTTCTACCGCATATTATCCACAGACGGACGGTTAAACGGAAAGATTAAATTAGACACTAGAGTAGTATCTAAGATACTATATTAATCACGCGTAGAATAATTAGGTATCGCTATTACCAGTTATATAGTTTATATATAATATAACACCTTAAGAAGGAATAGGCATATTACTATTTAAGGCAAATTATGGATATAAGCTAAGAATATTATTATTACCATAATAAGTAAAGAAAACGAGTAGCACAGCTAAAAAAAGAATAAAGATATTAATGAATCTTTATATAGACCTTATGGAATTAGTAAAGAAAGTATAAGAGAGAATAAAAAAGTATTATAATACTAGGAGATCTAAGGGACTAGATCTTAAGGAGGGAGATAAAGTGTGGCTACTATATAAAAATTTTAAGAGTTAATAACTAAGTAAGAAGTTAGACCATATTAGACTAAGACCTTTTAAAATTATATAAAGAATTTCACTGGTTACGTTTAAGTTAAACCTACCAGCTAAGATAAAGATCTACCCTATATAGCACATTATAATGCTAAAGCCAGCATACGGGAATATTAAGCTACTAGTTTATAAAGTAGATATATATAGAGGATAGGAAGAAGACAAATGGCAAGTTTTAAAGATCGTTAGTTATAAGAACATTAACAATAAAATATAGTATAAGGTTAAGTGGATAGGCTATACTAAGACTACCTAGAAGCCACTAGGGAATCTAAAAAACGCTATAAGAAAGGTATAGGAGTATCGGAGGAGATTAGGTTAGGTAGTATTAACAAAGAAGGATCGCTAAAGAATAAGTCACCTAAGGGGGACCTAAGAGGAGTAGTTACTAAGTTACGCGGAGCTATTTCCTTCTTAGCTAGGAGAGAATCCGTTCTTTTATTACTAAGTTCCTACAGACCCTATTCTATAAGTTCCTACTCTTTAAAACAGACCTTCTTATAAACCTTCTTAAGACAAATTAACTAAGTAGACGCCGCTAGACAAGACTTAAGGGCCCATTACTAAGTATTAGTAGCCTCCTATTTAGCGTTCTAGAAACGGTATAACTCCGCCAAAGTAACAGATAGTTCATTATCTAGCCGCGTAGCAGTAGATTAAATATAAAACCTTAAGACAAATTGATTAGGGAACTAGACAACTATTAAGAGTAATAAATCGCGTATATTTAGCATTAGAGACGGAGTAAACGTTATAGGACGAATAAATATTCGCTTTAGTGCACTCTAAATAAGAAGACGGTTATTATAAAAATGGGTTTGCCAATATAATATAAACCAACCCCTTTTTCAAATAACGGGAATATAGAGACGGCATAATCTCACCTAGAGATAATATCGCAGCGATGGTGCGAATATAACGAGCAGTTAAGGATAAAGAAATTGCTTTAGATATAATAAGCAATAATGTTAACTAAATTAATTAGACGGATATTACACCTCTAGTAAATAACTTAGAGATATTTAGAATCTTTAAGGACGAAGATAGAGAGGAGGGAGATAGTATTACGGACGCTTTAAGTACAATATTATAACTACTTAGGGAAGAGTTGGAAGAAGCTAGTTAGTTAATTTAAGCATGGTCTAGGATGGAGCCAATAGAGCTATGTGACGAGGAATGGTAACTAAGGTTACGTAGGGTAATCTATATAATCTGTAGGATCTATATAATCTGTAATAGAGTAAATAGAGTATATATATATTATATATAAGAAGGATTTTATAGGAGTATAGTTAAGTATTTAAGGACCCTTAGTCCCTACCTAGATAGTTTCCTTCCTTATAGTGATTCTTAGAATACAATTGGAGTTAATCTGTTAGGCAACTACTCCACTAGTTGTTATTACGTTGTTAACTTTAATTTGCATCACCTACACATCTAGCCTATTAATGAGCCTATTGTAGTACTTGCTATAAGGTTCCGTTATATCTAGTAGGACTTAATCTAAGCTAGGTAAGTTTTTTTATAACTTAGCTAAGGCTGTAGGCTTTCTAGGGGCTACTTAGTACCCACTTAAAGAGGTATAGAAGACTTAGAGAGGTATCTATACTATAAAAAAAGGATATAGACCGACTAGCTAGAGCCTTTAGTAGTTTAGAACTTCGCTATAGACCTAATACCTAGCAGTTAGATAATTGGGTTTATAAGGTAAACAACTTCTTTAAAATGCTAAAAATATAAGATAATACTAAAGAACGTATATACTGGATTATTAGTAAGATTAAAATCTAATTACTAAACTAGCTTATACTTAATTAGCTTAATAAAGAGTAAATTACTATATAGCTATAGCTGTAAACCTTCTTAAAGAAATAGATTTAAGATCCGTATATTATATAATATAATAATATAGAGCTATTCTGGAATAGGATATAGCTTAACCGTTATAACTTCTGCTAGTTTATAAACTTTATAGAAACTTATACTTAATAGATAAATCTAAAGCCCTCTAAAAATAAGAACGGTAACATCTATAAGAAGGAGAAGATTGGGCTTATTTAGGCTAGAATTAAGCTAGTAATTTATAATATAATAAAGCGCATAGGAGCCCTATTGCGGATTACTATATATACGGGTTTTAATTAAGCGGTTCTAAACGCTAAAGATATAGTAAGGAACTAGGCCTCTTTTAGTAGAAAGCTAAGGGGTTACTAAAAGCGTAGGCATATTAGTAGTAATATAGGGTAGATCTAACCTTTAAAGAAGCCGTTCTTAAGGAGAACTTTAAAAGGGTTAAAGTTAGGGGCCTTAAGTAATAGGAAAGACCTTTAGGGCTAACCTAATATCCGTCTAGCACCTTTGTGGAAAAACTTTAAAAAGTTGAGAAAAAACTCTAAAGGTAGATTCTATTGGAAAAATAACTAGGGTAATAACCGCACTAATAATCTAAAAAAAGAAAAGCCCTAGTTATGGACCTTTTCTAGCTATAACTAGAGCAAAATACGGAAGAAGAGACTCTCTATATTACTATTAAGCTAGAAATAGTACTCCTTATAGGTAAGGTACGTTAGTTCTAAGCACTATATAATAGTAGCGTTGAAATTAATCTTATATAATATAATTTAGTAAAAAAGTCTAAGCTTATCCCGTTACTAAGGTAGTAAAAACCTATTATAGGCTTCCTAGATAAGCATTAGATTAAACTATATAGTGCCTATAAGCTTATAGTATTAGTGGCCGATATATATAACTATATTAGGGTAGTTAGCCCACAACCCTTTTAGGTAGCTAACTTTATAGGTTATAGCCTTATCCTTAAATATCCTTAGCTTATAGAAATAGATTTTAAAATATGCTTTAAAATAGGAGCCCTTAAATAGTAGAATAATAAAGAATTAGAAGAGTGTATATTATTAATAAACCTAGAAGATATTCTAAGGAATATAGCCCTAAGTAAAATAGTATACGCTCTATACTTAAAGGAGTATTAGATTAATTTATATTTAATAGTAAGATAGGTATAAAGCCTAGTATAGGCAATTACCCTTCTATAATAGATACCCTATAGAGAATTGCCAGATAGGTTGCGGAGATATTATAAAAAGGCGGCGATTTTAAGGATCTTATAAGATATTTTAACCGTTATAAGTTACTCTGGCTTAAGTAATATATATAGAGTATATTATAGCCTTAAATAATGCGTTAAAGACTTCTCTACCCTCTATTAGCTACCGTATACAATAGTTCAATATATAGTAGCAACTATATATAAGCAACTACTATAGCGCGCGACGCCGCCTATAAGTATTCTAAGGGAGCTTTAGAACCTACCTAATAATAATATAGAGGAAAAACGCGACCCTAATTTATTAAATATTCTATTAGGCCTAAAGAACTTACTAAGGGCATTTTTAGGTAGATAAGCTAAAGTCCTACTATAAAACTTAGAATATAATTATATAATTAATCTAAAAAAAAGGTAAATAACTGCTAAACCTTTCTATTTATAACCTCTTTTATAAAATGCTTAAGATTTTATAGGAGTACCTTAACGTGTTATTAGAAAAGGAGTAGATCTAGCTTAATAAGTTACTAGTAGGCGTGCTAATCCTCTTTATTCTAAAACTAGATAGAACTATACGGCTATATATAAACTATTATAGTCTTAATAAAATTATAATTAAGAACCGTTACCTACGACTATTAGTTAGTAAAATGCTAGATTAACTATTTAGGGCGAAGATCTTTATAAAGCTAAATTTATAAGACGCCTATTATAGGCTCTATATTAAAGAAAGGGATAAGTAAAAAACCGCTTTTAAAACCTAATACGGTTGCTTTAACTATTTAGTAATGCCTTTTGGGCTAGCTAATACGCCTATAATATTCTAATTATATATTTATAGAGCCTTAGGGGGACTAGTTAACCATATATATATTATCCATTTAAACAATATCCTAATCTACTTAAAAGATAAAAATTAGCATAAGCAATATATCTGCAAAGTGCTAGAATGTTTAGATAATTAGGGTCTCTACGTTAAAATATTAAAGTATATCTTTAATACTAAGCAGGTTAAGTTTCTAGGTTATATTATAACGCCTATAAGCATAGTTATAGACCTAGTATAGATATAAATAATCTAATAATAGCCAGAGCTAGCGAGCTATTAGGATATTTAAATGTATCTAGGCTTTACTAATTTCTATAGGCGCTTTATTTATAACTACTTAGATATTGCCTAATACCTATTTAACTATATTGCGGAAGCTTTTTAAGACCTAGCCTAAGGCGTAAAAAGCTTAAAGGCGGGAAACAAGAATACTAAAAAGGGATTAACTAAATAGTATAAACTATGGTTATGGCCTAAAAAGATTTAAAAGGCCTTTTAGGAACTACGTGTAAAGTTTATAAAAGCTCTATTGCTGCAGCAATTTAAACCTAGATTAACTATTAATAATAGTCACTAATATATCAAATTCTATCCTTATTAGTATCCTATTATAACCTAATAGGTATTTAAATACTACCCAGCTCTATTAAAGGCTAGTAGTATTCTATAATAGAAAATTTTAGGGGCTTAAAGTTAGGTATTATACCCTTGATAAGGAACTGCTAGCTATAGTTAACTGCTTTAAATGGTGGCGATATTACCTTAAGCACGTAAGTTATACCGCTTATATACTTTTAGATTATAATAATCTACGCTACTTTATAACTATAAAGGAAAATATTTATACCTGTTAATAGTACTAATAGGTTCCTAATAGCTCCTATTTAGGATATTAGGGGGTTACCTAAACTACTAGAACCTTTAGGACCTTTAGGACCTCTAGGACTATTAAGACTATTAAAACTATTAAAACTATTAGGACCATTAGGATAATTAGGACAATTAGGATAAAATTAAAAAATTAAAATTGAAATTAAAGTATATTAATGCTCTAGTATTTACAGCTAGCTAATAAATATAAAAACCTGTTAAATTTTATGCCCAATTCTATATATAAGCAATTTAAATAGTCCAAATTAATCCTTTCCGCCTATTACCTATGTCTATGTCTATTCTAGGAGCCCTATGTCATTTTAAGGGGATAATTACTTAGGCGTTAAGCGATTAATTAATTAAGAGGGAAGGCTTCTTAGAGGCTTTAAATTGTCAATTAGCGGTGTTCCTAATAATTTGCTAGTTATATATTAATTTCCTAACTAGGCCTAATACTATTCTGCCTATCCTACTTATTTTACCTATTTTATCTATCTTACTATTCTACCTATTTATATCTACCTGTCTATATCCATCTGTCTATATCTACCTGTCTATATCCATCTATTTATATCTACCTGTCTATATCTACCTATCTATATCTATAACTTAGGAAGAGTTTAGCCCAATTAAAGACTCTGCTTAATTTAACTAATTACTTAATTATATTAATTTAAATCGTTCTCTATAGGCGTTTGCTGGCTATATATTTAAACGGTAGTTATTTAGAGTACCTCCCTAAAAGGCCTTAATTTGATTTAATTTAGTAATAGGCTAATATTAAGGCTCTGGTTTGATTTAATTAATTAATAATAATAATAATTCATTGCTTAACGTCTGATTCGGATCCCTATTAGGCCCACGCGGACTACTCCTTATATATATATAGGGAGAAAACTCTATTTAAGAAAATCCCGTAATCTATCTCCCCGCCTTTTAGGACTCGCCTACGCGGCGCCTATAAGGCGCCTGCGAGTTACCTATAGTACTCCTACTACCTTACTTTTTAACCTTCTTAGGAACCACTACTGCCGTAATAAGTCTACGGACGTGCTAGTATCGTAAACTTTACTCTACTACTATAGAGTTATTAGGGGGCGCCCGTTACTCACCCTCCTACCTTTTATTACTATTTCCCTTATAACCTAGAACTAGTTTAGTACATTTTAGCTAATAAGCTACTAGGTAACCGCCTTAAGGCCTTTTTGTGTTAAGAGTAGTGTATTATAGTTCTCTATGCTAGCTACTAAAAGTATTACTTCTTAGTTAGTGCATAAGGGGCATAACAGTATTACATGCTTTAGTGTCTGTCTTAGCTAGCCACATTTATATCTTAGGCTACCTATTAGGACACCCACCCGGTAAAGCCAGTCTTTTAGTCCTATTATTCCTATTCTTAAGAGTGTCGCTATTATATTTTCTGCCTTCGTTAGGCCTTCTTAGAGCCCTAAAGTGTTTACCCCCTATAGCGTTAACTATGCTACGGCTTGGGTTCCTCTTGCCTTAGTTAACCTCTATACTTTTAACTCCTATACACCTCTCTAGCGTTAGTCTAACTAGTATTATATTACGGTGGATAGTTTCCTAGCATTCTTTTATATTCTACTTTAGCTCCTTTTTCTTTCTTACTATTATCTTTACTAGCCTCTTACGCGTCTCCCTTTCTTCTCTATATGGGCCTAGGCCCTAAAGCAGCACTATTTTTCTTCTACTTTCTTTACCTGTTTGTCTAATATGTCTTCCCTACTTTAGGGTTATTAGTTTGTTCTCCTATAGGGCGCCCTAGGATTCCTCCATAGTTTATTTAGGCGTATCTTAATATACTTTATAACATTAGAGTTGTATTTATTTTAGGCCCTTTATATTGCAGTGGCTTTAATATATAGTTATAGGGGGGGAATATTGGCTTCCTTCTTAAGCAATGCTGTGGCCGTTCGCTTATATCCGCCTATTATACTCTAAAGGCAGGCTGTTTAGACTTTTTAAAGTGGTTTAAGGAGCGACTTAGGGGGGCCTTTCTTAGATTCTCTAATGGCCTAAATACTGGACCTATACGTCATGGTTAGCTGGAGATTTAATTAATTAATTAAATTAATTGCGGTGTTCGCTAGCTGGTTATTTAAATAATTATTGTCTAGCTTTAGCAAGGGTCGTCTAGTTCTAGTAATGGATCTTTTTTTACTTACCTGCCTACCTACCTGCCTGCTTACTTACCTACCTGCCTACTTACCTACCTGCTTACCTACCTACCTACCTACCTATCTATCTACCTATTTATCTACCTGCCTATATTAGTATCTAATTTAATTTAGGGGAGGAGTCGGCTCGATTAAAGGCTTTAATTAATTTAGATCGTTCTCTATAGCCATTCGCTAGCTATATATTCAAATGGTAGCCGTTAAGGTACCTCCCTGGGAGGCATTAATTTGATTTAGTAATACGCTAATATTAAAGCTCTAGTTTAATTTAATTGATCAATTAATTAATTAAATCGTTAATAGTATTCGCTGGCTTATTATTTAAAAGGCTGTTATCTAGTTTTAGTAACAGTTATCTAATTCTAGTAATAATTGTCCAGCTCTAAAATGGTCGTTTAGTTTTAGCAGCAATTATTTAGTTTTAGTAATAGTTATCTAGTTCTAGCAATAGTTGTCTAGTTTAAGTGACGGTTATTTAGTTTTAGTAACAGTTATCTAGTTTTAATAACAGTTATCTAGTTTTAGTAACAGTTATCTAGTTTTAGCGACGGTTTTTTACTAGCTGCTATTTTAGTGCCTTCTAAAGTAGGAAGGATATATGAAAGGGTAAAAAATAAGATAGGTATAAAGGGGGTAACTTGGCAAAGGTATATAAGGCTATTAGGAATATAGCGG
>Ga0307515_10002889_pt1 | contig 36518 bp, 43 predicted proteins | sample 17_EM_MG_FD_194513 | JGI IMG/M metagenome (GOLD analysis project Ga0307515, IMG submission 194513) | Populus trichocarpa ectomycorrhiza microbial communities from riparian zone in the Pacific Northwest, United States - 17_EM | ecosystem: Host-associated > Plants > Roots > Unclassified | place... | reverse complement strand
GAATCCCACTTCGCCCTTCCGGTGAAATCAAATATCCCCGGCTTCGAAGTGTTAGGCGTATGAGAGACGGTCGCAAACTTGAACAGCCCGTACAACTATCGAGATAAAGCAGGGTGGTCAGAAATCGCTGGTTTTCGTGAGACGTAGAAAACAGCCGAGGACCTCTAGTTTTATCGCCGTTGACACCTGCGAGAGCGAAGACGCGTTGGACAAGTACGATGCCGCAGTGTTGAACTCTTCTGAAGGTGGCATTGTACAGTCGATGGTGGAAGGTTGGAGGTATGAAAAAAATTAATTTATATAAGCCGTCTATGTTATCAAAAGTGCGTTCCACCCCAATCGCTCACGCCAATCCAGCATCCTTCATAGCCTGCGGATAGAGGGAGTCAGAACCGCGTCCGAAGGGAAGATAAGCGGGCACCTACCTTGAGCATCACCTCTCCGATCTTAGCTGGGCTATCCGTGACAATGACACCGGCTTTTTCAAGAGCGGCGACCTTATCCTTAGCAGCGCCTGATAACGTCAATCAGCATCCCTTTCGTAACGGGCATAGATCAAAAGGCGGTCCGTACCCTTTCCGCCGGAAATAATGGCACCAGCGTGTCCCATACGCCTACCCGGAGGAGCAGTGCGGCCAGCGATGAACGCTACGACTGGTTTTGGATTTTTTCGCGTTTTGTTGTACTTCTCCAAGTACTCGGCGGCATCCTCCTCCATGCTACCACCGATCTCACCAATCAGGACGATGCCTAGAGGCGTCAAGAGTTCAACATTGTCAGGTGAGGCTTTAGAGTCGACAGACCAACCTTCGGTGTTGTCGTCCTCAAGGAACAGCTTCACAACATCGATGTGCTTCGTGCCGGGGAAGGGGTCACCTCCAATACCGACGCAGAGTGATTGACCCAATCCAACGTCGGTCGTTTGAGCGACAGCCTCGTAAGTCAGAGTTCCTGAACGGGAGACAATTCCTGTGGGGTACAGAATGTTAGGCACCAACGTGTCGCGGCCAGGAAATAGAGGGATAAAACACACCAATCTTTCCGGGTTTGTGGATGTGTCCCGGTTGAATACCAATTTTGCATCCCTCGGGGTTAATGATGCCAGGACAGTTGGGACCAACAAGACGCGATTTTGTCTGGTTCTTGAGCGCGTTGGCAACCTAGAATGGGCATGTCAGCCAACAGTACAGTTCAGAAACGATCGAACTCTCGCACCCTGATCTCGTCAGCTTGGGGGATACCCTCAGTAATGCAAACGATCAGCGGAACCTCATTGTCGATAGCTTCGATGATGGCGTCAGCAGCTGCCGGTGGTGGGACATAAATCACAGTTGCGTCAGGCTGAGTCTTCTCAACAGCCTACACGAGAAGAAACAGCATGACACACGTCTTGTTAATCCCGACAAACTCGAAAGGACGGTCACCAGCGACACTTCACTCACCTCCTTCACCGACCCGAACACGGGCAAACCAAGATGGGTCGTTCCGGCCTTCTTGGGCGAAACACCTCCAACCATTTTCGTTCCGTACGCTAACGCCTCCTTGATGTGGAATGTGGCCTGTGTTTCCCCCGTAGTAGACGGAATGCACAACGCGAATAAGTATTATGTTTCCATGGTCGGAGTTGTTGAAATACGACTGACGGTTTTACCGGTGAAACCCTGGCACAGGACCTTCGAGTCCTTGTGCAGCCGGAGGTTCTTGATGGTCGATTCGTATGACCATCTGGTTGCAGACTGGGAAAACGCCCTGCGGCCAGCTAAATGCAAGCCAAAACTAAGCCCCTGGTCTCAAAACCCATTCCAGGACGAGCTTACCGCCAGCCACGAGCGTGTTTGAGAAACGGAGCATAACGGTGGACAGAGGAGGGTATGTGGAGGTGCGGGAGCGGGAGGGAGAACCAAGGCTGAGGATTGCACGTGCGAGTCGTTCCGATACACATTCTGATTGGTCTACTACATTGGGCGCTAATTATACTTACCAACTATACTTACAATGTCCCGTTAGTACGCTGTCTATACCCGCTATGTACTTGTTTACCTCTTTACTGACGGTCCAACGCAGTTCGTCGGCGTTCCCTCGCCTTCAGGGATTGTCGGTGCAACCCCAGAATCGCGTACTTGACCTTATCCCACTGTTTCCCGTTGACGGTACTAGACGGATGCATCAGCGACGGAAGCTTTCACCCCACGAGCAAAGGAAAGCACAAACCTCGTTGTCTCCGTCAGGAACTTTGCCTTCGCCTCGTCCGTAACAGTGGTGGGGTTCAACTGTTGCAACACTGCGGGCAACCACGAAAGCAATTGCTGCGGCCAGATGGCCGCTATATTCCTGAATATCGTGATCACATTCGACGACGAATCTTCAGGGAAATCCCCCGTGAGCCCCGACAGCAGGTAGCCGATTAACTCGTATCCCTCTTTTTCAATGACCTGTTGGATTCGAGATGCATAGATGGGGAACTTGGGAGGTACCGGTTGGTCATTAGAAGGGGGGAGGATGGAATCGTGAGTGAGGACGAGCCGGATAAGATCCAGTGAGGCAAAGATGAGGTCTGTCTGGATGAGTGTAAGACCTGTCATCGCAGCCTTGAACCCAATGGAGAATGACTCGGGAGATTCGAAGAACACGTCCGGTGCATAATCCAAGGTATGTATAAGCATGTGCATGTAGTCCTCGAGGACTAAACATAACGTCAGTAAGCGGCGATTATTTTTCTTCGAACAGCTTTTACTTACCGTCTGGGATCGCGGCAGGGGACTTTTCTTGCAACGACGAGAGGACCTTCGCAGATACTCGGTCGTACGATTCCTTGAATGCAGCCCTTAGGTTGGGGTCTTCCTCGTTCCCAAACTCGCTAAAAATCTTTCCGATAATCCACACGTATCCAGGATTACCGGTAGTCTCAAATGAGGATGTCATCCTCGAAATTACGGCAGAAGCAACGGGGAGAGCAGCCGACCCGAAGAACGTCAGCCCATGTCGGATGAGCCTCGTCACACGATCAGAAGCATCGTAGTCCGAGCCATACTTGCTGATGAAGAGGTCCATGCAAGTCCAAGCCTCCTGGCACGTCGTCTGACACGCTGCAGGAAGGTCATCGCCAAAAGTCCTGACTACGGAAAGGGTGGTTTCCAAGCACTCCAGTGAATCTTCAACGGTCATGAGTTCTTACTCTTGGATGAAAACACCAGGACTACGTACTGCACAGCTGCTTGAATTGTTCCTTGGACACCGCTGTTGGCTGAACCGAAGCCGAATGAACCGACGCCAAAATGTCCAATGCGAACGTTTGTAATGAACTAGCAGCTTGATCCATGCTCATGGCGGAGATTACATGAGCAATTGCTTCGTAAACTTGCACCCGCTCTTCTGGTGCCAACTTGAGTCCCTTGGAGGAAACAAAAGTGTGCAGTTGCGGAAGGAACGTCTCCAGATGCTGGAAAAGGAGGCATTAGTGGGTTGCCCGAGTTAAAGGCTTGAGAGTCTTGCCATTTTACAATCCTGGCACAGGTATTTCAACGCCTGCCCGGCAGCCATCTGGACGTCTTCCTCCTGGCTGTCGAACCCTGCGGACACATACTGCAATTGGGTGGGAAGGTAATCCGGATGTTTGTTCGTCCATTCGGTGTACCTCGCAATCAAAAGTAGGGTCGCGTATTGGATGCGCGGGTAATTCGGAAGGTTTGGGATCAGTTCCATTATCTTTGGTACAACCGTTTCGTCGTCGGGGTCCACCTCCGCTCCCATAGAACGCATCGAGAACAACGGTGCCTCAACTTCTTGCCAAGAAACCGTGGATGGTTCGCGGGAGAGCGCGCTCGTCACTAGTCCATAGGCGGTCATCAAACAAGCATCTGTCCCGAGTACGATGCAACAGTCCTTGAGCGTATCGCCCATGACGTGCCTGAAATGTCGGAAGTTCTCCGCTTCTTGGCTTGTTTGATTGACAGCAGTTGTCGGGAAGTGAAGGTGCCGAATGATGATACCCATGAGGGATTGATACGCCTCGTGGAACAACGGTGAGACGGAGGGTTTCTTGCCAATGCTCTGCGCAAGCCGCATCCAGAAAGGGAACGTGATGGGAACAACGTCAAGGTCAGGGTGGGCTGAACAATGTCCAATCGCCTTGACGAGGGGGAAGAATGTCTCGGTGTGGTGTAAGATGAAGCCACGGTACGTCTCACCCGCCTCAGCAAAAACTCGAGCGAGACCGCGAATCTTGTCAGAGTCCTCCGTCCATGTGGTCAGGAGGGGTTCGAATGCGATAACCTGGGGAATGATCAACCTGATAACCTCTTGGTTGTCATCGACCTCTTGTGTCTCGTGGATAATATCGCAAATGACATCGACCGCGACGTCAAAGAGATCGTCGGATGCGATGGCCTCGAAGGCGTATTGAAGAAGTGGTGTCGAGGCGAGCGAGGAAGCATCGATTTCACCAGCGGTGAGCCAACTGCTGAGGCACCGGAAGATCTCCGCCTGCACTATCATGGTAACACCTGCAAATCAACGTTCAACATGCGGAATGTGCACACAACGTCATAGGTGCGCACCTTGGGCCGTGATATACATCGTAAGCACATCTAAAACTGCCTGGCTATTTGCAGTCAGGATACTCGCGGCCCTCGCCTTGTAGTCATCGTCCTACATGCCAAAAAAAAGTTTGCAACAGCCCATGGAAGCGCCAATCAGTCGGCCGTAAGGGCAACCTGGTCGCAGGTGTGACACCAAAGACTAACCGTTATTGGAATCCTGAAATTCCCGTTGATCTCTTCGGGAAGCACAGTCAAAAACTGTAGCAGGGCTGGTACGCTGGCAGGGTTCCGTCCAAAAGCTTCAATCATGTCCTGAACACAGGTCCCCCACGATGGGAGTTGCAATGCCAGACCGGACAGCGCCAAACAAAGCTGTACAATGATCGTCCTCGGCCCGGCATGGTACAGATTCAGCGCTCCTATGAGGGTGGTCCGCAATGCAGGGAGGTGTTCTGGGGCGACTTGATTCAAATCATACGTGATCTACAGGCAGAAATGAGAGGCAACAAGGAGGAAGGGTGAGCTCGATCTGGCTGGGTCTAGGAGAGGGCGTGGTGTTTCGCACTCACTTTTGTCCTGAAGGTTTGAGCAGCGAACAATTTTGCGGCGGGTGTAGACTCAGGTGCTGTGAGAAGATCGTTACATATCGACCAGGCATTTGACTGGCGTGGACCGGAGCGGGCGGATAAGAGGATGTCGTTAGACCTTTGGACGTCAGGCGGCACACAAGGAGAAAGTTGTATTTACGGAGTGCTGGAAATCCTGGAGCCAAAGATTGGCCCTCTCGAGCTGTTCCTTGTCCGGGGCGCGGCTGAAGACCGCGAGAGCCTCCTCGACTGCTTGCACGTCGGCCATATCGTCGTTGCGGTCAAGGGGAATGAGAGATCTTGAGTGACTTTGGTGATCAGGCGTCAAAGTTTGTTTATCACCACGTGAGTTGGTATCGAAGTGTGTATGGAGTGGCATCAGAGATAGGCTAGAGACAGGTAAGAAGGGGGGCGAGCCGTTGACTGCGACAACGACACTCCAGTGGAAAGAATCACGGAAAAAGAGCCATAGAGAAGAGCGAAGAAAATGCGGAAATGAAAGGAAAATCCGACTAAACGAATGGCTTGGAGGGTTGAGGCCGACGAGGAAACAAACGTATGATATATGAAACTAAATGAGAGATGAGGGAAAAAAATAAACAGGTCGGCCGCGAAGGGAGCAAGAAGTCCTAACCAACAACATCCATTGCAGGGGGCACATATTAAGTGCGAAGGAAGCCCTTCTTCCTTCCAGTCTGCTACAGTTCGTCAGCCAATGGTCGTACAAAAGGGTGAATGGACCTACGCTTGATTTGCCTTCCGGGGTCAACGGCCTTCCGCTCTCAATCCTCCTCCTCTTCTCTTCCAGGTCACCCCTCTGTTTGTCAAGGGCCTCCTTCATCTCCTTGTGACGAGCGTATAACTCCTCCTCTGACTGCTTCAACTTGGCCTCCTTCTCGGCAACCTTTTGCTGGAAGACCATCTTCATTTCTGCCTCCATCTTGGCAAGTTTAGCCTCGTGCATGACACGCTCTTCGTGGTTCCTAACGGCGGGGTTTACCTCCTTGAATACGGTGGAGTCCTGAACGACGCCCATGCCCAGGAGCTTTTCCGTTCGCCAATTCTCGTAGAGGACATCGTTGGTGTACTCCCTAAGCTCCTCCATGTACGTGCGAATGAGCATCTGGCGGAGCTTGACGAAGTCGCAGTGCTCCTCATTGTCGACCTCAACAACACCCCAAGGATAGGCACGACCACGGACTTGACGACCGTCAGGAGTCGTCACAATCTTGTTCGAACCAACAACAGCAAAGGGAATCTTGCTGGCAATTTCCTCAGCCTCGGCCAGGGACTCCTCATCCTCGTTCTCGTAAGTAGGGGCCTGGAAAATATGAATCTTGTGACAGGCGATATCGGCGAGAACCTGTGAAAAATTTAGCATGTTTTCCGCGAAGCTGACACGAGGTAAACGAACCCGGGTCTTGAAGTCGGCGATTTCCTCATCAGTCATCGTATCAGCTTTGGCGATTACGGGAATGAGGTTGACGCGTGTATGCAGACGAGACATGAACTCAATATCAATGGGTCGGAGACTTGGCGGACGATCAGTATACATGAAAGTAATTGATGTCGTGGAAGCTCACGAGTGACCCGTTGGTTGAATGAAGTACAGGCACGCGTGGACACGGTTGTCCACAACTTTTTGACGATTGACCTTGTTCTCGTGCTCCAAATACTGGTCAAACCGCGACTCGATGTCCTCAACAATTGGTCGCCAACTGAAGACGCGTCAAAAGTCAGGTAGGGGGAGGGGACAAAATGCGAACCTCTCATCATTGTTCACGAAATCACCGAAACCCGGGGTATCAACAACGGTTAAACGGAGGCGAACACCATTCTCCTCAATGTCTGTTACGTTGCAATTCAGTGACCACGCGTTGGACCGCGTTACTCGCAGGAGAACGAACCTGCGCTGATGCTCTCGATGGCAACGGTCTTGGGCCTCTCAGCGCTAGGCGGGAGGGGCTCCTTTGGCTGGTACAGTCCGGTGTTGAAGAGGGTATTAATAAGCGTCGATTTTCCCAGACCGGATTCACCTTGAGGCATCAGAGGTAACAACGTCACGACATTTTTCTAGGGCGACGACTGGATGATGTAGCCGACTCACCGACGACCATAGCAGTGAATTGGAAGCCCTTCCTTACGCTCTTCCTGTGAACCTGGTTGGGAAGGTTGGAGAAACCCACGAAACCCATGAGTTTCTTGCGAATAACTGGAGACGCGGCAGCGCCCTGGGAAGGGACGAGGGAGGGATTGGAGGTGTTAGCATAGCCATTTTGGGAGAGAGCTTCGCCGTTGCGACTGGAATAGTCGGACATCTTTCAGAGGGAGCGTGGGCGAAGAGATGGACGATGGGGAACGCGAGGAGGAGACGAAACGACTGAGTGCGTCGCCGGTTGTTGTCCAGTTGAGGCGACAGCGCAGACCCAGCTGTTTGCCCCTGTTTGCGTCTGGTGGCTGAAACAACACTGCAGCTTCCATTATTCTACGAAAATACCTAAAAATATTCGATAGCTAGCTACGGCGGGTATAGAATAACGATACGATACGAACAGAGCGGGGGAGTAAGCATAGGCGAAAAATGGGGGAAGAAAAGTAGGGCGCAAGAAGCTAGGGGGCACACAGGTCCATGTTAATGTACATATCAAACAGCTTATCCTCCTCCTCCTTCACAAGTACAGGTTCCGGTTCAGGCTCCGGCAGCAGCAACAGTGGGGGTGGTGTCACTGAGTTCAAGTCTGAAAACGAATCAGAGTCGCAACATGATGAACACTCGGAGAGATCGTCTGTGAGTGATGGTGTGGGTGACAAGTGCCGGATCCCGAGAACTCGCCGGCGGGACAACCGATTATCAGAACGTCTGGCGGTTCCCTCCTCCGTCCAAAAAATATGATCTTTCATGAAAGTCCTCCAGCCGACTGGTGGGCGGTTGTAGTCAACCGAATCTGGGTCGAGTTGAGGCGACCGCCTCCGGGCGGTCTTGTTCTTTCGTTGAGCCTTTCGCAAGGCCCCGGCGGCGTTTGCCAATTTTTGATTGCGACTGCGAGCGAGGGAGTTTATCAACGCCAACCGGGCATCCGAAGACTCGACAAGTCGCATTGTGGGTCTAGGAAGTCGTTGAGGTGGGTGAGGTGGGCGGTTTTGGGGAGCACTGGGCTGTTTCGTGAAAGAAAGAGCGATGAGCTGGTGGAAGTAGTATGAATGACAACAAGAACGACTCACGGAGGTTTTTAAAAGGGGTGAGAGTAGTTGGAGTCGCAACTTGTTCTCGAGAAGATAACAGATAGTGCCAGCAGCATTCAAAATGGCGGGGCTGACCGGCCAAAGGGAAAGAGCTGTATGACCGCTTCTGACACGAACAGCGGCTTTGTTTGCCTAACCGCTAATGAGACAAGCGGCAGTCGGACTTGGGATCATCAAGTCATCAGATCACCGTCGAAGCGGTCGGAAGCAATAGCGCAGTCAGCTCCATGACATCCTCCGCAACCGAACTGAAAGCCAAGGCTCACTTGAAACGACGCCAGGACACCGTCGACGACGGGCTGCACCCACGAGAGGCAGAGATACAGGAGAGGGCGGCAATCCGTATCCAAAGAGCGTGGAGGCGGAAGACAAGGGGAGAGTTCCTCAGTCCGGCTTCTCGGTGGCTCGACGTCTCGATGCACGCCAGATTGCGGGTACGGCGTCCGCAAAATTCTATTCCTTATTCAAACTGAAAATAAAAATAAACAACAGCTCGGAAGGGATAACGCAGACGCTGGCAAAAACGATGCCAGGTCGAGATGGAGGAGGGCCACCTTCCTCGCCACCCGCCTCCGCGATGGCAACGGGCCAATCCAACACTCTGGTGTCTCGGACGAGGAAGGTGCAATCAGAAAACAACTGGAAACCCAGCACTGGCTGGAAATGATTGACGGGTAAGTATCTATCGCTCCCCTCGAATCCTATTGCGCGGAACGCTGAACGCTGGTAACAGGAAACACCGTTATGGCTCGAACCGCTGAGTGCATTCCTATAACCTCGTCGCCTGTGGGAGACTGACACAAACCTTGTAGTCAAGGTTTGCGCGCTGATGCATTCGGGGACAGCATGCGACTGATCCGTGTTTCTTCTGGCAGCATTATCACCGTCGGTGGCAGACAGAAGCCACGCTCGAGAATTTCTTTCGATGGTACCGCTCGTCGTCTATGTTGTCATCCGTGCGGGGTGATTGACTCTCATCAATCCAGGCTCGATCACGGAGGCGGAAAGGACCTATCGCTCCCCGAATGTCCGCGCGAACAACTCGAGAAAGAGGTCTGGTACATTTCCCCTTTATCTCCGCTGCGTTCGATAGTAACAAGTGCACCGCGGTATTTTATCCATGTAGAGAATTACGTGAGTGAGATCCGTCTATTTTGTTACCCATCTGTTTTCATGCAGTTGCCATAGATATCTCTCCCCAGAACAACGTGGGTCATGACATGCCTGGCCGAGGTGGCAACATCCTTATCTCACTGAGCAGGACTAAATTATCTCGTCAAGATTGACGCTGACGGGAAACTTCGCTGGGAGCGAACGGGCCAACTGGTTGACACCACCGCAGGCCACTGGAAGGATACTGGCCATGGCCGAGGAATCATTCGTGAAGAGCATCCCGACCAACCAAACCTACGGCCGAGGACAAGTTTTGGCTCCTCTGGTTCCCTGTCGTCGATAAACGTAGCGACCGGTGAATCGCCAGACAGCTCTGAGGCAGCCGCGCACTACGCCCCTGGTGACTGGCTACAGAGGGCAGTCAAGAGAAATCTCACCCTCAAGGGGCTGGTGGGCAAGTTGCTGAAAAAGACGGTCAAGAGAGATACCTGGATTTATGTTTCGGTGAGCGGGTGGCAGCATCATTCGAGCGTTGAAGGTGACCCTTCCCAATTCTGAAGGACAACAACTGTGAGGCAACCAGCCGTATCCGTGTCGAAAACTCTGACGCCGCCAAGTCAATATTTTCGTTGGAATAAAGGGTAGGCAACAGCGGTCATCACTTCACAGAAGGTTTCCTTTACATGGCCACGATGGGGTCAGATACGGGAACATTCCAACACTCTTCGTTTCTGGGTGGCGGACTCGTCAGCTCAGCAGGCCTAATAAGTGTCAAACGAGGAGTGATCCATACATTATCCCCTCTCTCCGGCCATTACAGGTAAGCTGTCTCCCCGTGGAGGTCGTACGCTCGCCAATATTGATTCCCCCTTCAGAACATCTATCGACGTTAGTCCCTGATCAAATTCAAAAACCCTCCGCCCAACTCACCAGGCTCCACCTCCACAGCATTTCCACCAATTTTGCATTATCTTGAACGAACGTGGTGTTGACATGCACAAGGTCAAGTACCGCAAGGCTGAGGCTGCTTTCTGGGGTGTCGAACACTTGAACAAGGCTAAGAAGAAAGAAGCCTCTGCGATCCAGACGGGTAAGGACGCCGTAAAGAAGGCCGGTGAGAAAACCGCCTCGGTCCTCGATCCAAACGGAGACGACGGATTCCGCAAGTGGAAACGGGAGGTGATACACGGGAAGGGTGGCCCGAGTTGACTGCCGTTGAGGATCTTATCCATCACCTGCCTAGTGCTGCTATATTGTAAAATGGGATACTGTTACATCGACCCTGACCTCCGATTGCGCTTGTAATGTAATTAACTCATGCCCTGGTCCACTCGCCCTCCACATTGGAAACGCCAACGGGTAGCTTTGACTATGAACGCCGTCAGCCAACTAACTTCTCAAAAGAAGCGAGTGGATGGTGAACGGCAAACCTTCTCGTCATAATCAATCCATTCACCATCATCCAGTTCAACGTCTTCGAACACGGTTCCCGTCTCAACACCAACACATTTCCATGTACCCTATGACCGGAAAGTTCAGATCAACGCTCAGTCTACAGAGGCGTGCCGCTCTCCACGCAGGGATCGACAAACCTTTGGATCTAGACCGATGAACTCTAGGTTCCTGCAATCCAGGGTCAGGAACGGCGCAAACTGTCCGTTCCCCGCCGAGTATGGTATTGTCGGGGAAGAGGGTTCGAACCTGGCACTCGCTTCGCGTTTACAAGTGCCGCATTTCCATACGAAGTTGGCCATGCCACCCCTGCCACCCGCCACCTCATATTCTTCGTGGCGGTTGATGCCGATCGTCTTTGGGTGGATTTCGTTACATTGTGTGCATTTGACCTGAAGGGATGCAAGGTGTGAGCAGAGAACGTTAGGGTGTCGTAGGAGGATGCGAACTTGGAAGAAGTATTCAAAGTCGTCAGTGGCGGGTTGGAGATCGGTGACATTCTCTAGGTCTGCTTTGATTGATAACAATAATCTCTAAGGCACCAGACCTAAACTTTTCAGGTAAGCCAGTAGCCAGAGCCACAGTACTCACGACCATGGTTATCTAGGTTATCTTGAGGAATAAGATCGCACACAGTGACGGTCGTGGTGATCGATAGCGATCAAGTTTCGGAAACGGCCCAGTGCGTGTGACCTGACGTAGCGTTCCGGCCCTTCCACCTCATCTGCTAATTTCCAGGGCGCCTGCACATTCAACGCACTATGGCCTCCGTTGTTCTACGATGTCGGTCCTCTCTGGCCACTGCAACCTCCACAGCGAGGCGTTCATTCCATTCATCCAGCGTCGTCATGGCGCGCAGGGATAATAAGGAGACTGCGAGGGCTCGTCAGGTCCCATTCAACCTCATGGACTTGGAACCCCCCAAAGAAGACGACGACACGACCGTGGCTGGTCATATTGTGCTCAGGCAGCAACGTCAACTGCTCTACCACATGCGGTTGATCGAACACGAAATGCCAAAACTCGTCGGTGAGCCTGCGAAGCGCATGCCTTCGAACGGCTTTCAGCAACCGTTGTTAAACTTGAACCGTGCATTCAGCATTCAGGAAACCTTTCGTTCCGCCTACATCTGAAACCCCCGTCGTCGTCCGCTCGATAGCCTACGGAGGTGAAGAGCACCCTGTAACAGTAAAGCGCGTGATCGTCGTCCCAGTCGCGCACCTCCCTCTCGAAGACGATACGGCGAGGCACAGTCTCAAACTCATCGCCGGAACCCGATGGACGCCTACCCCGCCACGAGATTCTGGTATTGCAAGCGAAGAATCCGGAGGGGAGCATGGCTATGTCAAGATTTCTTGTGAGGATTTCCCAAGACCAGCCATGAACCTCAAGTGGGCTAGCGACGCCCTCGACAGACTTATTGAAGAAGCTAACGTACGTCTCCGCTTAGCCTTCCCTGAGAGGAATCTGATATCCGCCCCCTTGGATAGAAATCTGCTGGTACTCTGTCAGATATCCCGGCAGATACCCGACACGTCTCATCAAAGGCCCGAAAAGCAAAGAAGGGCGAACACCTCCGCATTCGTCCAGGGAAACGGGTCACGATTCGCGACTTCCCTCAAGAGTGGTTGCCAGATTCAATCCCACATACCTCCGCCATCCCATCCTAGTCGTTATTGCCATTAATCGTCATAACTCTAATCCACATTCGGTTTCCCTCGCGTCGCACGGACCCAAAACCAGGTTCGAAAACTGAGCAAGATAAGCACCATCAAGGTAGATCCATTAGAGCAATTACAACGGCATACAAGCGTGATAGGAAGGCGGATGCGTACTAAACAAGGAACTTGGTTGTGTGAATGTGTGCGTGGCAAATGCGTGACAGGAAAGGGCGTGGAGAATTCATAAGAAATAAGGGGGAAAAAGACCACCGTGCGGAGTATTGTTGAGAGAAATGAAAGGCAAATGAAACCTGTGGGTAAGGTAAATGCGTGTGGCGGGGAAAGGAGAAAGCTATGGAGACAGAAGTGGAGGGATGAAGTGCAACGGAAGTAAGGTAAGGGCCAGTAGAGCGTGATACAATGTCCAATGTCCGATGACTTCATGAGTAACCAGTAAAATCCCAACCAGGCGGGAGTACGAGGTATGGATGCTGCCGCAGCTCTCCAGCAGTTGGTCGTTCGTCAGGATTCATAGCGAAACAGCGTTTACGAAGATCATCTGCCTGAGGAGACAAAGCAACGTCCTGTGATAGCGGAGGGCCGACTTTTGATTGGTAGAGCTAGGGGAGGGATTCAGTGATGACAATCCAGACACTTGGCCGAAGCGAATACACACTTGCAGGAGGACAGCGACTGCTTCTTGTCCACTCCATGGCCTCTCCCCCGTCCACATTTCGAACACAACGCAGCCAACGCTCCAGATATCGATCTTGGAATTATACCCTCTCTTTTGGCTGTTGATGACCTCCGGTGCCATCCAAAACACGGACCCCTGCATAGAAGTGTGGGCACCGATCATGTTGATGTCGTCCGTCCTCTTCGAAATCCCGAAATCCGTAATCTTACAAAGTCCGAACTCCTCGACGAGAATGTTATCCGCTTTTAAATCCTGGAACAATAGTCACGTCAGCATACATACGGGAAGATATAAGGGAAACGATGTACTCGGTGAATGATTCCCTTGGAATGGAGGTAGTCCAGACCGTCAAGGATTTGAGAAGTGAACGACTTCGTCACGTTCTCATTGAATCGGCCGTGTTTTCTCAGGGTACTGGCGATCGAACCACCCGGGACGTATTCAAGGAAGCTGCAAAGCCTCTGTCAGCGGTATCACAATAGTAATCAGAGACCATGACCAACATGCTGAGGTATCTTGGTGTCTCCTCGAACCCGAGATACTGAACGACGTTTTGATGATCCAGGTCTTTCAGAGTTTCGCTTTCCAGCTTCAACGCCTCCACGACTGTAACCTGACGGCTGTCGTTCCTGTCGTTCTCCGTCCTCGGGATCTCGACTTGTTTGACAGCAATCATCTCACCGGTGGTGGCGTTCAACGCAACGTACACCTTACCATACGTGCCCTTGCCGATGAGTTCTCCTCGAACCCATTTGAAGATCGCTGTCGCATGAGGGTTAGTCGGGTGGTTCAGATTGTTTTCGGTGAAACGCACGTTTGGGCTCCGAAGGAGACTCTGCTGGTGTCGAGAGGGCCGAAGATGCATTCTTGACTTGCTCGGCAGTGACTTCCTCCACCTTGCTTCCCCAAAGTTTCGTGCTCCGCTTCCTCAGCATGTTTGCATTGTTCGCTGAAGTGATCCTCGAAGTGCGATCCAACTTCCGTTTATGTTCATTGGCAACCACACGGATAGACTTCTTGTGCTTCCGCCTATCCGGAGTAGGGAACGGTTGAGCGGCCTCTGCAGACGTAGGTGATGTTCCACCGGAGCTGGCTTCGATCACAGGCTCATCCAAATCATGTTCGGGGAAGAAGTCTCCGAGACGCTCGTACATCTCCTCGGCCGGTGGCCGGAAGTCTTCGTTGAACACGCTGGTCCGGTTGTTCGGGTGCACGCTGAACGAGTTCGGCGGCTTTGTTGGCGGTTTCGGTGGTCTTCTAGTGGCAGGAGGATACTCGGGTGGCATGAACGGAGGAACTTGAGGCAAAGGCGTAGGGCCAGATGATTTCTGTTGATGATGCTGAGGTATCCCAGGATCCACGACCAAGCGTGGTAGACTCCTCCTGCGATCCGATTGAGGTGTTGTCTGCCACGTTCCAAGCGTACTGCCGGTGTTATCACTAATCGCCCATAGTGTTCCACCGGCATTGCTCCCACTGTCTGAATCGTCGTCGGATGGAGTCGACTTCAATGGGCCAGCGGCGGGAATAGAAGTAGGTGTAGGGGGTTGGGGAATAAACTTGTGAACAGGGGGTTGGGTGTAGGAAGCCGAGATGGGAACAGTGGTAGGAGTTGTAATCGAGGGAACATCAGATGAAGGGAGGGGATACGGTGGTAACGGTAGAGGTTGCGGGGGTGCGGATGGATGAACTTGGTGGGTAGGGACCGGTGCTGGTCGTTGCGGAAGGGGTTTTATATCTGGCCTCTCCTTCCTCGTTGGCATCAGGGTGGATTCTGACGGGACCTGCATCATGGTAGAATTTCCTGTGAAATCACCCGTCCATGGGTACCTCTGTTGACCCTTCAATGTCGACTCGGCAGAACCTCCGTCCACAGGGCTGGTAATACCCCCAGGGGAAGGCTCTGATGAAGCACTGTAGCGAGGGCTAGATGGCGTCGCAGGACTGGGAGGCTCACGCAGAATACTGTTCCCGATACCACGCTCGTATCCGGTCTCTATGGCACGATCATCGGGGCTGGGCGTCGGGGGGACAACCTTGGCAATGATACTGTTAAACCCTGTCTCGTAGTTGTATCTATAGGTGTGTGGGGAGAGAGTGGATGGAGGGGAGCGGGTCTGGTTGCTCGGTTCTTGTTGGTTGGTTGGTGACTGAACCCAAGTAGGTGTCTGTGGCGACGTGCCGGTGTTGCCCAGGGCAGAACGGGGTCTTGTGTGTGGTTCATTGGACGGAGAGATCAGTCCAAGCGAACTAGTAAGAGCGATGCTCGACGTCGCCGAGTTTCCGGCCACAGGTAGAGGTCGCGTTGTCGAGGAGACAGGTGAAATGAGGGTGCCACGAGAGTCGTATGATCGGGGAATTGGTTGTGCACCATTGGGGTCAGGGGGTTCTTGAGTGGCGCCGGACGTTGCAGGCCGCGCCATGGGAAGTGGTGGAGGAGGTACGCGCTTACCAGGTTGTAGCGGGGTTGGGTGCTTGGCCGCGGCAGCGCGCAAGTCCCCCATGCTCCGGTTGCTGCGGTAGGTGAGGGATGGTGATGTCGGCGATACCTTTGATTCCGTCTTTCCACCAGCAGCAACCCAAGACACCGCCCAGTTGGTTGGAACAGGTGTTCCCATCGTTCGCCTGGAACTCCTACTTTCACTCGGTGTGTTCCGTGACGAGTACTCACTATAGCCCTGGCCACGCCGAGACGGGGGTGAACGAGGGCCATCGTGCATGGTGGGTCGCTCCTTCTTGTAGCCACTGTGGGGTATGTCTGATGGGACAACGGTCCAATGCTCGCTTCCTCCCGTCCCCCGGTTCTTGGGTTGAGATCTCCCCCGAGCCTCTCGTTCACGTTCGCGTTCTCTCTCGCGGGTTCGTTGCTTCTCTCTTTCCTCAACCTCTTGTTGAGCTCTCCACTGTTGATCCGCAAGCTCAAACTTGGTCTCAGAATTCTCCAGCGCTCGTTCGCGTTCTAGAGCCGCATCAGAGGGAGCGGCCTGTTGGATACGGCGTGTAGACAACGTGTAGCTGTCTTCCATGAATGGAAACCTTGGATTTCCGGGTGACAGGGGTTGCGGAGGGAGTGACGGCAGGTGGTGCTTTTCGATCCGGAGGGGGGCGGTCTCAGTACGACCCCTCTCAACGGCGCACGGAGGGGACTGTGGTCGCAAAGATGGCGGAACGGTTCTCTGTATAGTCTTATAAGAACCAGGTTTTATCGTGGTTCGATTAGGATCCCTCTCGGCGGCGTCCGCGTTGTCGTCCGAAACCGAAGCATCATAGCCCCCTCCACTTTCCTGAGGCATCCTTTCGCTGGCGGAAGATAAACTTCTTGGAGGAGAGCCAGAACGGTGTTGCGAGCGTACTGGAGAGTACACATCGTTACTGCGGGGGACGACTACAGGAGGCGGAATGGTGTAGAACTTCTGGGAATAGGAAGAATCGAGTGGTGACTCATGGACGGCTGCAGAGGTATGAGAGACCATGAACTTGAGCGAAGCGTAAGCATCCCCGTGATCTCGACAGAGTTCGAACAGGTGCTCGTCGGCCAGTGCATCACCGAGGGCGAACGACCCCACCTCTGTACGATAGATGGAGAAGTGAGCTTGGTTTTCATCAGATATTTGCATCTTTCGATCGATCCCGCATTAGTCTCTAAGGACGTCTTAGTAACATGAACATTGAACACGTACATCAGCAAAGATGCGCTCCCGGATGAATGCAGCATCTCTAGCCCCAGTAATATCGACCACTTTGAAGATGCCCGAATCAGCCGTCACGAAGATCCGCTTCTCGCCTATGCATGACTGAGGTTTCTGGGTCTGGGGAGAGGAGGTTTGATCGTGATGGATGGGGGCCTAAACATACAAATGTCAGGTGGACCGTGTAAACAATCAAATGAACGGCGCGCACGCTTCCCGTCGTCGGTGGCGCGTTGTTGCCACTGGATTTCCGTCGAGCGTGGTTAAATGGAGCGGTGATTCTCTTGACGAAATTGTCCGTGCGCGAGATAAGGGGGTTCTGGGAGTTATCGCGGTCGCTGCCCTGGGCGAGGTCGATTGAAGGAATACTCTTTTGACCGGGTGTACTTGGTGGAGGGGTGGACTCAAGGGCGGGAGAGCTTGTAGGAGTTGATGGAGAAGAAAGGGTACGATCTGAGGGATTGTAATGTGGGTGATACCTCTGCTTGAGATTGTTGGTGTTGATGGGACTAGGTTGTAGCGGACTAGGTGCCGGCCTGTCTTGATGTTGCAAAGAAGTATTCGGGAGGGGTAGGGGAGGGTAGAAAGGCTGGGTGGATGCACCGGCAGTTTCTTCGTTGGGGTTTGCGACGACATAATAGACCCGCTTGGCGGGACGCTTGCGACTAGTACTGGCAGGCGATGGTTTCGAATCGTCCAACATGTCGCAGAGTTGTACCGCGAAGAAGAGAGAGCTAGGAGAAAGGGACGGCTTGTTGTCAAAGTCACAAGCGAATCAGTGGAGAGTCCCTAAGCGAGGCCAGGGCACTGATTGATGACCGGCAAGATGATGAACCCTTGGTGGAAGAGGGCGGGAACGTCCGTGTGGACCGGATGCGCGACGGTGGCCGGGGACAGGGGAGGGACCTGGACGGGCAGGTGTCGTCGTCGTTCAGGGAGGGTTGCACTCGGACCGCACGACCATTCGAGATTTAGACGCTACCCAGGCACGCGCCGTCTAGACCACACGCGGTTGACGAGTGGCCGCTGCCGAATTGCCCAGACAGCGTGAAGGTATAATATTCGTACAAAATAGAATTACAGTGGCTAAGGGAAACAGTGCACAAAAAATTCACCGCCGGCTCGGACCCTCTCCGAAGTCAACCTGGCGAGGCTTTCGGTCAGTAGGCAACAGTATCCACGAGCTTCGTGTACACACCTTGGGAAAATCGGCTCGCTCCTCCTGTGAAATAATCGCATGGTCAGTCTTCGTTCACGTGGCAGAGACCAAGCCCAGAGCAAGCCCGGGATCAACTCACAAGCATAGATTCCCCCCAACACAGCAGTTTCAGAAGCGCCACCAGTTTGGATTCCTTGCCTTGGCTAAAACTCTCCAGGATCGCCGCGTTTACTTCGCCCGCCGTCTTCATCCGCTGATTCGGTGACAAAAGCGATGAAATTGATTCAGGCGCGGATTTCGACGACTCAAAGGCCAGGAGTGCCATTGTATTCTCTAACTCGGAAAGGAACTCGGGATTCTCCTGACCGCGGGGCGCTAGCTCTTCTTGGGCGAACTGTAAGGCCTCAGCGATCCTACCTTGCCGGATGTATTCGATCAGCTTTTGTTGCTGAAGCCGGAAGTATAGGGCTGGGTTCGTATCCAGAATCTACGTAATGGTAACCGATGAGTAAGAGGACGTCCATCCGGCGGAAATGAAATCCAAAAAAAATGAAAATGATAATCATATTGAAGACTGAAGTATTGGTGTTTAGTCTCATCACCGACCCGAAGGGCCTGAGAGTGGTGCATGAAAGGGTATAATCATTTCGCCTTTCTAGGCGAGGGCTAACCGGAAATAGGGACATACCTCTGGATTCAGGTCGTTTACTCGGGTGATTGCATCCTCAACGTCGCCGCGTTGGAGGGCTTCCCGGATGTTCATTCTCCCTTCGATGCTTTCAAAATCAACGGGCGGAGAAAGGCCAGCTTCTTGGCTAAATTCTTCTGCGGAGGTCTTGTAGCCCTCGATGACAAGGTAATCCATTATTAACCGATTGAGGTCACTAATGTGGGTCTGTGTCAGCACTCCGAACACGATAAAGGTCGGTCAGGCAAAACATCAGATAATACATGCAAATTTTTAACTCATCAGGGACTTCAGAGAGATTCCCAATGACAATTTCTCATCCATTGACAACGTTAAAGGGGTGGTATGGACTCACTTCTTCGTAACGTGCACCTCGTGCAGGCGGCGTTCCCACTCCTCCTTCCGGATCGGGACCTTCTGTGGCTGTCATGGGGGACACCATGAGCAAAGGAGTGGAGGTATCATGCTGGTCCTGGACTGACCATGGGCTCACAAAGTTTTCGAGAAGCCGGGAGCTATCAACCGGCTAAGAAAATCGCATATCACGTGGATGGAAACAATTTAGGGCAGCACGCCGCCCACTTGATGCGATTGGGGGAGGATTTCAGTGTGAAAATCGAAAGCAGTCTTTGGGCCGAGTATGGTTACATTTCCTTTGCGTAAACGACACCCCATACGTACAACACCGAAAAACACGATACAACCCCCTCATGGCGTTGGAGAGTTGGACCACATGCAGTAGCCAGATGATGCGTCATACAGAGGCGGATGGCGGCGATTAACAACCTCAACTGCGCTTTGCACCGACAAGGCTAGCTCACAACGGGGATAACCGCTGCCTGCAGTTTGGTAAATTAATCCGCATACGATGACACTACGCACGGACCTAGAAGACGCACCGACTACACGCGGACGTTGACGCCAGACCTAATCACGTCCATGAAATCCTCTTTATCCAACGCCACTGCGGCTTTGATGTCAGGACCGAATAATGGGGCTAGAGCTCCAGTGAGATGCTAACCTTCTTTGCCTCGACCCAAGAGGTTATCTTTTTGTTTACCTTTCTTTTTTGAATTGCCCTTCTCGAAGCTTGGAGCGGGCAAAGAAGGTTTGCCAGACCCCCTCGATTTCTTCGATTCCTCTGTGGCCATTGCAACGGCCGATTGCGATTCTGCAATCGCATTAAAGAGTTTTACCACTGAACGAAACCGTCAATGTGGGATACCAACAAACTGAAGTTTCGGGACCCACCTCCTCGCTGTGCAACCTTCCTCAATGCCCTTTCACTCTCGCCACCCCAACCACCTATCACATCAGATATGTGACCCTTGTCCTCCCTTTCTTTCTTCTCTGTTCGCTGTGCCTTCTTCGCTTTGAGCTCCTGCTTTTCCTCGTTCCGCTTCCGAGCAGCAGAGGGTTTAAGCGATAGTGGCAGAGAAGACGGAGCATTCGTGCTCAGCAGAGCATTAAGAGTAGCACCAAAGCTCGAGGAATCAGTGGCACGCCGTTTGCGTTTCATAGTTTTCTTCGACTTGCTCGCTTTGGCAGCGGCAATCTCGTCTTCAGTATCCGGAGGGTCATCCTCCGAAGACAACTGATCGTCATCTGAGTACTCTTCCTCCAGACCGTCCTCGCTGGCGTCAAAAGACCGGTTAACTACCTCCTCGTCGTTGTGGTCGACGCTGTCGACGTCAGAAAATTTCTCGAGTTTTTGACGTTTGGCCGGTGGCATTGTCAGAAGAAAGCCGAGCGATCGAAAATAAGCGCGCATCTCCACATCCTCGGCCTCTGATTGTTGTCGCGCACTGGTCCTATAGCAATCTCCCGCCCATCCTCAGTGACGACCCGCCTTGATACCCGCCGTGTTCGACGAGGGGCGCTTTTGGATTCACTTTCGACCTGATCTGGGCCCATTAGCGGCGAATAGGGGGTGATCCCGACGTGGAGACCGCCACCCCCTCACGCAGTGATATTCCACCACACCCACCTGCGATGGCCTCTGTTGGTTTCGAACCGGAGCCAGACTTGACCCCCTTATACCCCACACCCGCGACTGTTTTGCCATTGCTTTCACCAAATTTTGGTCTCGAGCCAGCGCAGAAAGCGCAGCTCGTCTCGCATTGTTTGATCCGGGCTTGCGCCTTTGGGCAGCTTTCGCTTCTGACTTATCTCCTACGGGACCTACAAGCTCAACCATACGTCGATCTCTGTATCCGAGACGAAGAGGACATCGGTCTCGTTAGCACCACAATCCTCGGGTTTGGATCAGATTCAGATAGGGACATCGAACGGGAAGAATGCGTGAGGTTGCTGCTGTCGGAGGGAGCCGACGCTGAGACTCCAGATAAATGTGTGTTCTCGTTTCATTTTGCACTCTTCATATCCGCTGTCACTCTTTCACTTGTGGTGACATCGCTCGATCAGCTGGATGGACGCCCCTACATTACGCCGCCGTGCTCTCCCCTCCGACTCTCGTTTCCCATTTTCTTAAATCGGGGTGCTCCCCGTTCGTGCAAACACGCCGAAATCTGACCGCGTTGGATCTCGTCACCGGTCACTCGCTCATGCCTGGGCGGGAAACAGTGGCTCTTTTACTGGAAGAAGCCATGCGAACTGAAGGCTGGGCGGGTGGAAGGATGGAGGAACGGCGGAGGACGCTAGAAGAACGTGCCGCGCGTTTGAAGAAGCGGAATGCTGTTAGGGAAGGCGTCAACCAGACTCTATGTCTTGACCCTGCTTGGTGGGGGGAGAATGACTCGGACGCCGACTCGGATGGCGTTAACGAGGGCGAAAGTGATGAGGCAGTCTACGTGAGTTCTGGATTACTTAGATCGGAAGTTGTTTTAGTCTAACCCTTGGTTGTAGACCCCTTCACAAGATCTAGGATCGATGCTGGCATTCTCTCCACCGTGGTTGCCAGAGATATTCCAGTCTCTCATAACGAACTTCCCGATCACAGTTCGCAACTCAGAACCTGCGAATGCGCTGTATCTGCTCGCTAGATTCGCATGTTTATACTGCGACCAGAACTGGTTGGAAGATCTGATAATCGAGGCGACGGACACAATAGAAGATACCTTTTTTGTGCGTGGGTTTTCCTCAACACCCCCGGTTCAGTTGTTAATCCTCAATGTCACCCAAGAATAGGCCAGATGATCTACCGTGCCTGGTTTTCTGGGTGTGTCGTTCGAGGTGTCACCTTGATATATACCAGCTGACGGTGCATATGCTTCACAGCTGTATAATACGACCCTTTGGTTACACCTCATGAAATGCGACAAGTCGATAAATCAGGCTTGTGAAGAGCTAGGGTCATTCGAGATGATCGAAGAAGTGATCAACTCGGTCTTTGGTATATTGTCCACTTTGCAATGGGAACGCTTTTTGCTCACTGCCAATGCAATATACTAGTCTTCATCATCCGTAAGGCGGAGAGAAAGATTGATGACCTCTTAGATGCAGCGCTTCTGGAGCACACTCCGCTTCTCTCGGAGTTTGATTCTGTGCAGTTCGAATCCGATTGGTCAATATTTAGGCCGTTCGTGACGAAGAAGAAACCACCCGCGACACCCGCGAAGCCCCACTCTCCGTCGCCTCCGTTCGAATCAACCTCCCCCTTGCCATCGGCTGCGGCGACCCCATCCAAACGCCTCCAGCAGTCAATTCGAGATACGTTCTCGAGAGGGCGGAATGGGCCGACAGCGACTCCATTACAGTCGTTCTTCCCCGATTCTCCCCCATCCCCGACACCCAAGGATATTACATCACACTTAACAGCACTTCACACTCTCTTGACCCTCTCCGACGTCAACCCTGCCCTCATCACCCAATTCTGGTCTCAGGTGATGTACTGGACGGCATGTGAGTTCCACCCACAGCTCCGTGTCACGTTGGTGCTGACGCGCCCCTTCTTCAGGCGAAACTTTTAATCGTATCTTAACTCGCAAGAAATACTTGTGCAGGTACGAGAATGCGAATCCATCCGGCGGCCGATGTAAACTCACTTCACACAGATCTCGTGCTATCCAGATCAGCATGAACGTAAGCGTTCTAGAGGAATGGGTCGGGAAGATGGGGCTGCCAAGAGGCGTCCAATCACATTTTGCACCGGTCAGGGATCTATTGAATTGGCTGCAGGTGCGCAACCAACGCCGCGATGCCATCGGCTCATGGAACCGCCTAACCATCATATCAGTGTCTCTCATCAATCGATGACTTCTCAAATCTGATCGCAACGGTACAGACGATGCGAAGCCTGAATCCTCTCCAAGTGAATCCGGTTCTATCAGTGATTGCTGGTATACTCACGATAAGAGTCAGATGCGCCGTGCCGTTCGGGATTACAGATATGAAGTGAATGAAGGAAAGATGACAGAGGAGTGCATGCAGTATCTCGCCCAGTTACAAAAGGACTGGGAGAGGCACAGGGTTAAACTTGGTGTGGAGGCGTTGCGCAAAGAGGTCAGGGTTTCTTTGTTAGATTTCGCTCGTCATTAACACCCGCCGCAGATGGTAGAGAGGGACCGCGAAAGTTTGATGTCCACCGATGACGACGCCCCACCAAGTCTGCCTTCGTCGGAAAACATATCGGACACTCTTGCGGCCCAAAAGAGCGTTGACATGCTCTTCGACCGTCTGCAAGGCAAATCTTGCTGGGAGCCCGCTAGGCCGCCTGAGGCTCTCGGGGAGTTCCTCGATTCGAGACACATGTTACCCCTGTTTTTCCCATCCGATCCGAGGATGCTTGCCGCGTTGCCGGGAAAGTTGCCGATGACCGCAGGAGAATTCAAACCTAACAGCAGAAGTCCCGGATCCGCGGAAGGCACACCAGCCAGTGTTGGAAGCCGTGGGCCCTTAGACTGGACCATGGGTGGGAAGAAGGTGAGGGACATTGGGGTTGGGATACTTGCTTGGGTTGATGGTGTGGCGTACACGTCAAGGTGGACGAGACCCGTTGAGATCGAAGTCGATGACGAGGTGGAACGGATGCAGGACAGCCCGGGCCCAGACGAAGATCTTACGCTGAATCCGAACACTCCGGCTCCGCTCGAGAGTATCACACCGCTGACGCGAAGGAAATCTTCGAGGCGCGGTCGCCCGAGCATGCTCACAGCAGGAGAAGAGGATGAGTTTGGAGTGATGGGTCAGTCTGCATGATTTTTGGAATGTCTCGGATATGATTAGAACCGGACACACATTTTATATATATTTTCCCCTGTTCCTTGCTTTGTTGTATTCTGCTCTTAGCAAATTTTTCACCATCTCGGGAAAGACCTCTCGGATTCTCAAATCATCCTGAAGCTTGAAGCCGACCGCAGCAATCACTGCGGACAGAGGTGATGGCGGCAGGGCTGTTCCTGTGTTGCTGTGGTGCCCTTGAGCGGCTCGGGTTTTCCGGAACCAGCTTATAATCGGTGGCCACCAGTCACAACCCTCCTCCTCCCTCCCTCCCCCAAGCTCGAAAAATGTCCGCTCAAGACTACTATCGAAGCGATTACGCTTCAAGACCGCTGTCGCCGCCCACGAATGCTGCTCATGACATGGGCGGCGACCTTTATCACCACAATGCAACCGATGCCGATGAGCGAATAGGTGGTGTCCCAGAGCGGGTAACCGTTCCTGATTTCGACGACGACAAGTTCGATACCCCTTCTTCTCCCTCCCACGAACGGAACCATTTGGCGTTCTCTGATACACCCGAGTACGGAAAGGTGGACTACGAGGAAGGGAATAATCCATACGGAAAGAACTACAATCTGGCGAACCAGGATTCGAAGGAGGCTCTTGTGCCCGGGGTCCGTGACCGGAAGTCGAGTGGTTACCAGGATCTCGGTGCGTGCTCCTTTTCTTCGCTTCATTCTTTCATTTCTACCTGGCCTGGTGCTAACTCCAGAGTGATTTGTAGAGTATGCGGAACCGAACCCAATCGGTCAAGGGACGGTGCCTCCGATGGAGCGCGGTGGGAAGGGAAAGCTTGCTCAGTGGGTAGGGAGCGTCAGGCAACCTTTGGAGCAACGGATACATAACAAACGGAACGGTATTGGTCGCCAGAACCGTCCTTACATTGGTGAGTGACAAAAGGCTGGGCGAGGACTCATAATTTCGTTGGCTGACTTGAACACATGGGCAGTCTATGCGTTGACCGTGGCCATGCTGGGCGTCATGATCTACGAGCTGGCGTACAACGGGAAGGCGCAGGGTAACCCTTTCTCATTCAAGGTACGAGCCTTTTAAACGGTTGGTTATCCGGTTCGGGGCGTGGTCATTGATCATCCTCACTACGTAGCCTGTCGTGAATCCGATGCTGGGACCGTCATCGAGTGCTTTGATTAACCTCGGCGCTCGGTTCCCTCCTTGCATGAAGTTGATAAAAGACATTCCGCTAGATACCTATCTCTCATGTGTGTTTTATTTGAACGTCCTCACGCGACCGATACTGAATTTGCTCCCAGGCGCCAATAATACGGCAAACCCTCCGACGATAACCTGTTCCATTGAGCAAATCTGCGCCTTTGGAGGGTTTAAAGGGGAGGAGCCTGATCAAGCTTTCAGGTACTTGAGCTCAACACCTTGAAACTGGGTCTGGATCCCTAACCGCTCTTTTGATGTCCTACTTAGATTCGTCACTCCGATTTTCTTACATGCTGGCATCATCCATTTCATTTTCAATATGCTCGCGCAAGTTATGGCCGCTGGGCAGGTGCGTTTGGATAGGTTGATGGCCATTTTCCGTCGTCTCATCTTTCCGTCCACAGATCGAAAGGGAGATGGGATCAGCAGGATTCATTATCACCTACATGGCCGCTGGTATCTTTGGGTACGCCAACCCGTCTCAGATTTAAATCATCAATGGGGCTGATGAGGATCTCCAAGAAACGTCCTTGGCGGAAATTTTGCTCTTCCGGGAATACCATCCGTTGGTGCATCTGGCGCAATTTTTGGAATGTTCGCTGTCAGTGACCCGTTCGACCTAAACCCCGTTGCTCATCCGCTGATTGTTCACTGCCAACAGGTGGAATGGGTTGACCTGTTTGCTCATTGGCGATATATCTACCGACCTGTCAGGAGGGTGAGTGTCTCTGGGGTTTGACTTGATGGTTGTAACTGAGGGGTACATAAGTTGGTTTTCTTGGCCATCAACTTGATCATCGGTATCGCCATTGGATTCATCCCTTGTACGTTTCGTCGCAGCGATTCCATTCGGTGTGTTTGAACTCCATATCAGATGTCGACAACTTTGCCCACTTGGGTGGTCTCCTGATGGGTCTCCTGGTCGGCATGGTCTTTTACCCGATCATCTCCCCAAGCAGGCGACACGCTCTCATCTCGTGGGGTTTCCGACTGGCCGCTCTTCCGTTGGCAATCGTCCTGTTTGTTGTCTTGACGAGGAACTTTTATTCTTCGGATCCGTACGCTGCGTGCTCGTGGTGTCGATACCTCTCGTGTATACCCACGAATGCTAATAACCATTGTCAAGGGTGAGTCCGTTGATACTCCTTCTGACCATAGTCCCCATTAACAGTCCCGGCCCTTCCTCGCAGAACCGGACTTACCCGCGTGACCTGAAGGATTTCGATCCTACTCAGGTGCACTACTGTCACTAGACTAGGTGGTTGGCACCGAGGTCCATATTGTTCTTTTGTTTCCTGCTGCATCTACCCATGGACTTTGTGCTTTTCGAATGGCCCCTTTAACTTTTTCATGTACCTATCAACCGACATACTCTTGTCACTTTGAGCATTCCTTATATTTTGGCTCCGGTATATTATGGTCTTGTAGACATTCCCTCATCGCTTTGCTATACGCAGCGATTACTTTACAATAAGAGAACGAATATTTAACCGGTGGCTGCATTGAGCAAGATCACGTTCTCCCTGAGCAAGATAGAATTGCAGAGTAGCCAATTTAATATAGACGACATGAAAGCTACCCGTAAGCACAAACCGACATTGCCTTCGACAATTGTCTGGGTCAGTCACGCCCCAGCGGCGATCTTGCCCTGAGCCCGATTAACGGTGGACTTGAGGGTGGTAATGACATTCTCCGGATCCTCCGCCCCGAAGATGGCCGTTCCAGCCACAATGACGTTGCTCCCTTGAGCAAGGTAATGGATATGTCAGATTTTATTCGCCCTGGGTTTTCCTGCATATCAACATACCAGCGTCAGCGCATGCACCTATCGTCTTGGGTCCGACACCGCCGTCGACTTCGATATCTTTATTTGGGAACCGCGCACGCAGTTCAGACACCTTGGGCACGCATCTGTCTAGGAATTTTTGACCACCCCTGCCTAGTAGGTTTCGCTTTCAGTCGTGGCATGTGAGATTGAGGTTGAACCGACCGACCCGGATATACGGTCATCACGAGAAGCATATCAGCCAAGTTTCCGACCTCGTCGTTAATGGCGGTCGAAGGCGTGTCGGGCGAAATCGCCACACCCGCTTTCATGTTCTTCCTATGGATAGTCTTGATGAGGGAAATGGCATCCGCTAGTCACCATTCAGTTGTTCAACTTTTAGGATGTCCACGGGAGACCGTCGTCCTGTGGACAAACTTACACGTTGCTTCTATGTGGAAACAGTAGAGTTTACCACCAGCATCTGCGATGGCGTCTACCCACTGAAGGAAGGGGGGAATTTAATGCGCTTGGATCAGTGGGGTTGGCGGGACACCTCACCTGCTCGGGTTTAGAAACCATCATGTGGCAATCCATGAATATTCCTGGAACCCCCTTGGCAACGCATTGCAGTACAGGCGCGCCTATAGGAGTTTAGGAGATGCGTTGACAAACCAATTGGGAAGAGTGTCCGGACGTACCCATCGTGATGTTTGGCACAAAATGGCTGGGAAATTCACGTATTCAGCACAAAAGACTCTCAGGGTGCAGTTCTGATTATATTCACCCGTCCATCACATCTAAAACCATCGAAAAGGTCAACAGGACACGTTCCGTGATAGTAGGTATATGGGGCAACTAACCCATGTGAAGCCAGTCTGCGCCATTCTTAATCATCCGCTTGCATTCAGCGGTGAGTTGGCCAAAGTCCGAAGCGAGAACAGAGGGGGAAATGATTGCCCGAGGCATATTCTACCGGGATTGCAGGAGAAAGAGTGGAACGGTGATTCTTAGTTATCATCACGACGGTCAATGGGTCTGAGTCGCCGCACGTGACACGGAGTCTGTTTCCAGTTTCCATTGGCAATTCCAAATCGTCACCTGTGCTTAGCGCTCAGGCTTTGCTTCGAGCGTGCAGGCCCATCAAGGAATACTTTCCAGTGCGTGCTGCTGCGAATACACAGGTCATCATCATGCATCACAACACGCAGTCTCCCTTCTTTTTTGCCTTGCACGGCACAATTGCCAAGCCTTGTGCGCAGTAGAGGGTCCCCGGTCCCCTTCTCCATCGGGTTCTCCTTGGTCCACCTGACGAAGTGGAGCAAAAAGCCGACCGGCACTCTCGCAAGCGACCTCGGATACCGGTGTATCCGCGGGGCGCTGTGTCTTGCCGGCAGGATGCCTGGGCACCTGATGCTTGCGCTGCCGGCTTGGTTGTTCAAAGATGACCGACTGCTGCTGCGGAACGCCAACCTGACCCTAAACTTGCATGTTCTTGTAAATGAAAGACTCCCCGACCGGATCTATCACATTTCTACCGCTCCGCAATTGCGGAACACAGCCATTGGGAGTATATATACCTCAGTAGCTGCTAAAACGACCCCACGACCCCCGTCTATTTTCCCCCGACAACCCCTTCATACCAGTCAGCCCTCACCATTATGTTCTTCAACGTCAGGCTCTGCCTCTCATCCGCTTTGGCTTTTCTCGCCATCGCCGCCATCGCCGCTGCCGAACCCGTCCCAGCCGAGAAGCGTCAGAGTGAGTAATGATTGTCTTCCTGATCAGAGAACCCGGAGAACTCAGTGTACTTTACGCAGTCGAAAGTCTCTTCAGCTCACTCACCGGAGATGCGGGCTCCGCTCTTAGTTCCCTCACAAATGACGCTGCCAGTGGATGGGGTGGGGCCACATCCTACTTGGGGAGTTTGGGTGATGGCGTCTACGGTACCCTAACGTGTAAGTCCGGCATCGCGGGGAGAGGTGAAAAAGGCTAAATGATCCACAGCTGTCGGCGGTAGCGTTTACACCGTTCTCAGCTCACAAGGTGGGAATGCAGTCACTCTGGCTGGGAGTGCCGGGGGCGTTGTCACGTCCTTTGCTGGAGAACAGGTCACAATCCTCAGCAATGTTGCCGGAAGCGTCTTGCCAACAAAGTAAGGATTCCTTTCCTCAGGACGTGAGCCTCGTGATTGACTAACCCCCACAGTACCGGCAATGGTAATGCTGCTCTTCCCCGTAACTCATTCACCTTATTGGACATTGGACTTGCTCTTGGTGGCGTCGCCCTTGGTGCTCTGATTACATTTGCATAGTTTGACACCCACTTCTTTTTCTTGATACCCTAACCTCTTCGCTTTTCGGCCTTTGTTGTACTTACCTTTGATTATTATTCTCTCTGTTTCCGACGATTATTGGACAATCAAATGGAATTCCGGAACCTAAAACATCTTCCAAAGATTCTACTCATCATCAGCAGCAGACATGTCCTTGTTGGTCTACAATGCATTCAGCCGATCGGAGTCGCGAAAACGATCAAAGGAATGGGAACCTACGTGGTGGTTGAAGAAGAGCGAGTTCGCTCCCCAAGGGAATGGTTTGGCACGAATGTTGAGGTAATCGTAGTCGGGAGGGAAAGGGACGTGGCCGCCGTTCTCAGCCATGAGGTGTTCCTGGTGCTCGGTGTGTGCGGCCTCAACCTTCTGCACCCAGGCATAGCAAGCCACGACTGATTTGTCCGGGTTAACTCAAATCTCGTTTTTGGTATAGGTAAAACATCACTCGCTTGCAGGGAGACAGCCGTAGAGACTGATCTTACGCCAGAGGTGGGTAGTATCTGGAGGGTGATTGGATGAATCCTCCACTTCGGGAGATGCAGGAGAACATAGCGTACCTATGGCGTGATGCTTGACGGCTTCGCGCTTTGCGGTCCAGTCTTTGGGAGCAGCATCAACGACAACGGAACGAGTCGAGCGGGGAGCTGCGCGCCAGACGGCGCGACGAGAGACAGCAAGGAGAGACATTTGTTGGGATATGTTCGCAGGAAATTGGGACGGAAAGACGGAAGGGAGACGACCTTGGGCGGAGTTTCGGAAGAAGCCGAGCATGGACTCTGGCTGAAGAGCGAGCGGGAACGCGTACGCGTAATCTGCAGACCACACAACTTTGACAATGGTCACCCGTCCTCATTCCTCTGCCTCCGGCGTACTCGCTCTCCTGGCAGATCCTGAGCCTCTGCTCAAACAGCATGCTCTTAAATCTCTTGTCCCTCTCGTCCCTCAATTTTGGGCCGAGATCTCAGAGCATATAGCTCTCATGTAAGTGCCCAATGTTCAAACCGATCGCTATAGTTTCTCGTCGCTCACTTCCCTTGGACAGAGAATCGCTTTACGAGAGCACGGAACTGTCCAAAGGGGCTCGAGATTTTGCTGCTCTGTTGGCGAGCAAGGTCTATTACTTCCTCGGAGAGTATGATGAATCCCTCTCTTTCGCACTTGGCGCAGGAAAGGCTTTCGAGGAGGAAACATACAAGCAGGGTTTGGAGGAATATGTGGAGACCATTGTCTGTCAGTGTTGTATTCAGTTATGTCGGGCTTGGATTCCTTGCTCACCCCGCTCCGACGCACACAGCGAAAGCCATCGATCGGTACATCCATCTCCGCGCGGATGCTCAACCAAATGGGACTCCGGAAATTGATCCACGTCTGTCCGCGATTATTGAAACAATTTTCAATCGTTGTATTGCCGATGGCGAATACAAGCAGGTGTGTACACCCCAGATGTGATCTCGTGTTTCCCGTAAACCTCATCCGCTTGGTTTTGGAAAGGCAATCGGTATCGCCCTCGAATCACGGCGGTTGGATATTGTCAAGCGAATCTACGAGCAAACAAAAGACGTTTCCATGCTGTCCTATGCCATGGAAGCCGTGATTGACACGCAGTTCTCCCTCTCTTACCGAGATCTCGTTCTTCAATTCCTCTACCCCCTCTTCCCACCACCGGAGAGCCGTTCCCCGCATATTCATGCCCTCACGAGACTTTTGGTTGCTCTCAGCTCATCTGCAACCACCGTGCCACTTCTTGTGTCCCTGGTCCCGAGCAAGAAGTTACTGGCATACCAGTTCGCTTTTGATTTGATCGAGGGTGGCTCACAAGATTTCTTGGAGGCGATTAGGAACGAGTTACCCGAGGGCGATGATGAGGTAGGGCTATACTCGGTACACACACCGATGACGATGCTGATCAGTGGGGTAGGAGAGCAAGACCATCTTCACCCAGATCAAGACGATACTGGAAGGAAAGACCAGCGTTAGCTTTTTCTCGGAATTCCTCAGGAGGAACAACAAGACCGATTTGCTCGTCCTCAAGACCACCAAGGTTAGCTACGATTGCACAATGGTCACCAGCTAACTCAAAGCTTACTCTGGTGCTTATACAGGAAAAACTCGAATCTCGTTCTTCGATGTTCCACACGGCCCTCACCCTTCAAAATGCTTTCATGCACTCAGGTACAACTTCCGACCAGTTTTTGCGGGAGAACCTCGAGTGGCTTGGACAAGCTTCAAACTGGTCAAAATTCTCCGCAACCGCCGCCCTCGGTGTTATCAACAAGGGTTACTTTGAGAATGCAATGCTAATCCTCGGCCCATACCTTCCTTCAGAAGGCGGCCAGGATTCCGTGGTCTCTGGTGCTGAATACTCGGAGGGTGGTGCGTTGTATGCACTCGGTCTGATCAATGCCGGATGTGGTAGCGGCAAGGGAGTCGAGGGAACTCTGCGACAAACTCTCCGCGCCGCCCAGAGCGAGGTTGTCCAACACGGTGCTGCCCTGGGTCTCGGTGTAGCCGTCATGGGTGGGAAGAACGCTGAGGCTTATGATGACCTCAAACAAACGCTCTTTACGGACTCGGCTGTCGCTGGTGAAGCGGCCGGGTTCGCGATGGGTTTGATCATGCTCGGGAGTGCGGACGCTGGATGTGCGGAGGAAATGTTGACCTACGCGAGGGAGACACAACATGAGAAGATCATCCGAGGGTTGGCTGTTGGAATTGCTTTCATCTATTACGGAAAACAGGAGCAGGCCAACGATATGGCTAAGCTTCTCCTCGGCGAGAAGGTGGGAGCGAGGGCATATCGATTCATAGAGTTGCTAACCCTTGTGTTAGGATCCCTTGCTTCGATATGGTGGCGTTTATACTCTTGCTCTGGCTTACGCAGGGACATCAAACAACAACGCCGTGAGGCAGCTGTTACACATCGCCGTATCGGACACCTCGGATGATGTCCGACGCGCCGCTGTCACTTCCCTCGCCTTCCTTCTCTCCAAGAACCCCGGCCAGGTGCCGCGGGTCGTCCAATTACTCAGTGAGAGTTATAATCCCCATGTCCGATGTGGCGCGACCCTCGCCCTCGGTATCGCCTGCGCAGGCACTGGCCTTCAGGACGCTGTGGAGATCCTGGAACCGATGACCAAGGACAGCGTTGACTTTGTCCGCCAGGGGGCGTTCATCGCACTTGGTATGATCCTCGTCCAGCAATCCGAAGCTGCTTCGCCTTCGATGGCTTCCATCCGATCTTTGTACGCCAAGATTGTCACGGACAAGCACGAAGATCCGATGGCGAGGTTTGGTGCCGCGCTGGGCCAGGGTTTGATCGATGCAGGAGGAAGGAATGTGACTATCAGTTTACAGAGCAGTGCGGGAAGCAAGAACACCAGTGCTATCGTTGGTATGGTGCTCTTCTGCCAGTTCTGGTATTGGTATCCCCTCGCACACTGTGCGTGTTTGGCCTTCAACCCCACGGCGATCATTGGTGTCAACGGTGAACTCCAGGTACGTGGACTCCTGATGATCCTTGAAGTTCGCGGTGCTGATGATTCGCTCAGACTCCTAAATTTGAGTTCGTCTCAAACGCCAAACCGTCTTTGTTTGCCTACCCGAGCTCGACCAAGCCTGCTAAGAAGGAGGCGATTACGAAGGTCGCCACCGCAGTTCTATCTACGACAGCCAAGGTGAAAGCTCGTGAAAAGAAAAAGGCTGCTGCCGAAGGCGAACCTATTGATGTGGTACGCATGACACCACTTCGTTGGAGATTTACACTCACCCACCACCTCCAGGATGAGAAGAAGGACGGGGATGTGGAGATGAAGACGGATGAGCCGACTAAGCACGGGGATGTGTCACCGATCTCCGGCTCGATATCCAATTTGGTAGACACGAGCAAGCCACTGTCACGGAAGAAGGAAGCATCCTCCGAGAGGCTACAAAACTTCTCGCGAGTGACCCCCCAACAACTCACATACATCTCCTTCCCATCGGAGTCACGATACCAACCCGCACGGCCAGTATCGACGAACTCGGTAACGCGGTCCAAGAAATCCTCCACTGGACCCTGGGAGACATACACAGGGGTCGGTGGGATCCTGGTTCTGTTAGATGAACGTCCAGATGAGCCTGTGGATTTAATCGCTCCACTGGAGCCATCTGTAGTTGCGCCAGAGCCTACAACAACACAACCTGCGGAGCCCGTTCAGACGACGGCTGCTCGTCCCCATATCGCGTTGGATGAAGATTTGCCGGAGGCTTCTCCGCCAGCACCATTTGAGGTAAGTTCCGTCACTGGCTTCCGTTATCTCGAATGCTTGATTGACATCTGTGTTTTCTAGTACCCCTTTGACGATGACTCGTAGGAGGCGAAGTGTAATAGTAGGTAAGATGATAAGATGATACCTGTAGAATAATCGTAGTGGTTTTGCAACAAACAATGGCGCTTTTCTCACTAATGACAAAAGAGAAGGAGAGTGACGGCGTTATGCGTTACAGGTCACGGGGCCCGTGCCACCCAAGGAATGTAATCGCGTTCTGCTTTTGATATAAAATCCCTCCTTCCCTAACTTCCATCCTCGTCTATCATACACCATGCAGGCAAATCGCAGAGAAGGTCTGTCCGACAAACTCCCTTCAGTGCTTTGCTGACACGCTGCCATAATACAACAGCTTATAAAAATAAGGGATTAAAGGCCGACGAGCTGAGGCGTCGACGTGAAGATCAGCAGGTAGAGATCAGGAAGCAAAAACGAGAGGAAAACATTTCAAAGAGGCGGAACTTGCTCCCTACTGGCGGTGGCGATTCCGATGACGAGTATGGCCCCGGTGGTGCTGGCGATGCCGTCGTATCTCACGTATGTGCCCTCGCTCCCCGTCGGTACAGCGAGGTCTGAATTCTGACCTTTGTATTTTTCTTTTATTAGCTGTCTGAGGACATGGTCCAGGGTGTCTTCTCTGATGACCCGGCCCGCCAGTTGGATGCTACCACCAAATTCAGGAAGTTGCTCTCTAAGGAGAAAAACCCGCCAATCGAACAGGTCATTGAGTGCGGTGTCGTGCCACGCTTCGTCCAGTTCCTACAGGGAGACCATGCCATGCTGCAGGTGAGCGTTGAGCCATTCCGGGTCTAGACAATCAAACGCTGGCCTGTCTCGGCTATTCATGACCTCTGATCACGCGCTTTCTTGTTCCCCTTTCCTCGTTATCTTTAGTTTGAAGCCGCGTGGGCCCTGACGAACATTGCCTCTGGAACCGCTCATCACACCCAAGTTGTCATCAACGCCAACGCAGTTCCAGAGTTCATCAGATTACTCTCTTCTCCCGTTCTCGATGTCCGCGAACAGGCCGTTTGGGCTTTGGGTAATATCGCCGGTGACAGCCCAGTTTGCCGAGATTACGTTCTCCAGCAAGGTGCCTTGAGGCCGCTTTTGGCGCTCCTGAGCGAAAACCACAAACTCAGTATGCAGAGGAACGCAACCTGGACGCTTTCCAACTTCTGCCGTGGTAAGAGTCCTCAGCCAGATTGGGAATTGGTACGTATCTCTTTCTGTTCCCGCGCGCCTATTACCCTTCCCGTTGACGTAATTTTGACTTGGTCTCCGTCACCTAGATCTCCCCTGCTTTAACGGTCTTGACGAAGCTGATCTATTCTATGGACGACGAGATCCTAATTGACGCTTGTTGGGCGATTTCTTATCTTTCGGATGGGTCAAACGACAAGATCCAGGCGGTCATCGAGTCGGGGGTATGCCGAAGGCTGGTGGATCTCCTCATGCACCCATCCACGTCCGTCCAGACCCCGGCTTTGCGCTCGGTCGGAAACATCGTTACGGGTGATGACCTCCAAACCCAGGTGGTTATCGCATCAGGAGCCCTACCAGCCCTCCTTTCACTCCTCTCTTCAGCTAAGGAGGGTATCAGGAAGGAGGCGTGCTGGACCATTTCGAACATCACCGCCGGATCGCCACCTCAGATCCAGGCTGTCGTTGATGCCAACATCATTCCACCTCTGATCAACATCCTTTCCAACGCTGATTTCAAGACCAGGAAGGAAGCTTGCTGGGCGATTTCGAACGCTACTTCTGGTGGATTGCAAGAACCATCGCAGATCCGGTACCTCGTCTCTCAAGGGTGCATCAAACCCTTGTGCGACCTGTTGACCATGATGGACAACAAGATTATTCAGGTCGCCCTGGACGGGTTGGATAACATCCTCAAGGTCGGTGATATGGACAAGACTGCTGCGGGACCGGGAGCTGTGAACCAGTTTGCGATTTACGTGGAAGAGGCGGGAGGAATGATCACGATTCATAACCTCCAGTCCCACGACAATGGAGATATTTACAAGAAGGCGTATAACATCATGGACAAGTACTTCCCAGATGATGAGGAAGTTGATGCTGGAAATGCTCCGGCTAACGTCGACGCCTCTGGTGCCTTTGCTGTGAGTTCACGTATATCCTCCTGTTGGTTACTCGAGGTTCCTGACCACTTCCCATCGTTCAGTTCGACCCGAACGCCGGAGCACCTCCCCCCGGTGGTTTCAGGTTCGGCTCGTAGAGAGGACATAAAGACTGGTAGTATCGCTATTGTGTATTTTTCCTTCCGTTCATTACATCCCATCCATTACCTCCCTTGCGTGGTTTATCGAAATTGAATGTCTCATTAGTTTGTTTCTCGCTTCTCGAGCCTTCCATCCCATACTCCTACCCTTGTCTTCTCTTGTTGTCCCCTCGTTACATATTATATCTCCTCTCCTCTTCTTACTTTTCCATTTTTGATTCTGGACCTGTCTGAACCGTTTGGGGACTTTGCGAAAAATGAGGATAATCTGAGTCGACGAAATTCTTGGCAGCGGTACCCCGAGGTTGGAGACTCTACATCCCCTGTCGTGGCCACTCTCAGGCCGAGGGCTCACATTTCCTCTAACAGAACTCGGTTCGCGAGCACGGGTCCAGGGTACCGAGTGCCCGTCGAACTTCCAGTTATCGTGGGCAACGTCCATCTTCGACTTTGGGTTGCTCATCTCCGATAGGCGGGAGACTTCAGGAAAGGGGGGGAAAGCCATCCCGTGTGGGGTGAAATCGTTGACTTGGTCGCGATGCCGTTTCCTGGATTGACATGGCTGGTAGCTACTAGGTCGGCGTAGTGCGACCGGGATCTGCCCTCACTATGGCGCAAAAATCATATAGTCGCTTGGGTTATTGCTGGGAAGGGGGCACCTGGTTAGGAGGGATGCCCACACCTAATA
>Ga0307515_10002888_pt1 | contig 36522 bp, 19 predicted proteins | sample 17_EM_MG_FD_194513 | JGI IMG/M metagenome (GOLD analysis project Ga0307515, IMG submission 194513) | Populus trichocarpa ectomycorrhiza microbial communities from riparian zone in the Pacific Northwest, United States - 17_EM | ecosystem: Host-associated > Plants > Roots > Unclassified | place... | reverse complement strand
CATATAATTTTCTCTTACAATATAAAAACACTATATCAAAACTTATTAATGTACTAAGAAAAATTAGAGATAAAAAAAAAATGTAACATTGAAACCATATTTTACAAAAACCTCCTAATTGAGTCATGTATGAATATAATTTTAATGTATAAAAGATTATTAATTTATATATCAAGCGAGATCTTATTTTCTATATGTATATATCTTATTAATTTAATGAATTATTAATTTATTATATTGAGTTCAAGTAGAGATTGATAAAAATATTATTTAATTGAGGTTATTAATTTATCAATAATATATTGTAGTTTATTTATGGTTATTTATCACAAATACTTTCTTCTTGTCTCTTTTTTTTTTCTGAAGGTTTGTGGAAAAGAGTGGGGGCAAATTGTATGGCTTTAAGCTTTCTAAAGAAAATATGTATTCCAAACGGCGTAGTTTTGATAGGAAAGAAGTAGAGAAGCCCAACTAAGAAAAACCCTTATCATCAACGACTAGAAAACCCCGTATCCACAAACCATCTCATCCTCGTTATCCATATAAAAACCCATATCCACACTCCCTTCTTGTCTTGCTCTCTCTCGCTTGAAGAACTCAAGAAAATGGCAGTGAAGATTCGTTTAGCTAGACTGGGATGCAAAAACAGGGCATTTTACAGAATCGTTGCTGCTGATAGCCATACACCAAGAGATGGCAAGCACCTTCAAGTTCTTGGTTTCTATGACCCCTTAGCAGGTTCCCTCCATTTGTTTTTACCCTTCTCTTATTAGTTTTGTATGGTCAGTTTACATGATGTTTTTATATTCTTAACGACTTGAAATTCGAAGGCTTATTCAGTTTCAACTTAACTTTTTCTCAATTGGGTTCATTTTCAAGTTCTCATACTATCATTATAGGTTCTCTGTAGATAAAGTTGTTATCAAAGAGTTAAAATTTGTTGGGTTATTGTTTGCAAAGTGGGATGCATTTCATTTCATTTTGTTATGTATATATAGTTTAATATAACCATTAATAGCAATGATTGTTTATACTTTAGGGTGTTTTCTGTTGAAGTCTGAAAATTTTAAGCACAAAGATCATCAGTAGTAGGGAAAAACTAATTTTTAAGGTTTGGTCCAACATTATTCATAGGACTAATACAATTACTTAAATATCATCAAATAAAGTAGATGTATTTAGTCTATTATAGTCACCAAAGCATTAATTATGCTTAATCTTTCGTTTCGCTGTTTGGGGAAGATACATGTTGATTAGTGAGCTTAACTTTTGCAATGGCTTCAATATTGTAACTTAATGAAGTTGCTTAGTTATTCTTAAACCTTTCTGCGTTTCCTTTTTGTAGCTAAAGGCGATGCTAGAAGATTGGGTCTTAATGTTGACCTTGTGAAGTAAGTTTTTTTTTTTAAAAAAAAAATATATCTCATTTAGTTATATTCTCTCACTCTGTTTTTGTTTTGTTTTGTTTTGTTTATGTTTCTTGTATATGCGGTTATGTAAATTTATCCAAGTATTTATGTTTTAGCTGAATCAAAGGAGATTGCGCTGTTTAAGTTGCACCTGAGTAGATAATCCTGGAGATTCTAGCAAGATATAGTGTTTAAGATTGATTTTTAATCCACTAAAACACGATACTGTATACGAGATCAATATGCATGCTATACATTTATTTCATGTAGGAGATATCTTCACAACGAGAAAGGTGTGTGTCAACTTTTGTCAATTCTGAATTAAAGGAGAAAACTGATAGATCGGTTTTTAGTTCACATAAACCTCTTGGATAGCTGCATCTAGTTGCATGGTTGATAAAATGAGTTGGTACTCTGTAATTTTGTTTTTGTTGCTTTTGAGTTACTCTTCTACTTGCTTCTGCAGGTATTGGTTATCGGTCGGTGCTCAACCTACAGACACTGTACGTGGCATTCTTATGAGAGCTGGTTTAATATCCCCACCACCAATGGTTGTGATGGGACAGAAAAAGGGACCATCTGGTGATACCTCAAACCCAGAGAAGATGATCACCCAGTAAAAGTTGCCATTTCTGTAGTTTTATATTTCTGTTCTGTTTTGTACCTGTAAGCTTGATCCAGCACTGAATGGTTTGAAAGCTAAAATTCCCTTTTCAGGTTGTTGAATGGACTTGAGTTTAATATTTGCTTTTATTTCGTGTTTGTGTCATTATATCTGCTCTTAATGCATATGTTCAACCACTTATATGCTATGCAAACATGATGCGTAGTGCTGTTTATATTCATTTGTTAGGTTTTTGTATGAGAAGCCTGTAGTTAGCATTACTGAGCACATACTTGAATGCACTTTAGAGATCTTATCTTGCCTGCTTTTAGTTTACACCAGTAATGAAGCACTTAATATTAGAACGTAGGATAGGTGATGTAAGAGCACTTGCCACTCACAAGGCAGAGAATGTTATTTCTTGTGTATTTGGCACAACATCTTCCTCGTGTACAACTTCATTTTACAGTCTTGATTGGCCTATTATACATAAGCATGAATGGGCACAATAGGTTGTATATCGTTATTGTCATCTTTCCTTGCCTATTCCGAACTCCCAATTTCCCTTTCTCGCGTCACTGTGAAGGTAACTGATAAAAGGCTAAATGGATGCTGTTAAATGTTGGCCTTCGATATATGTTAATATTGAGCGTCTGTCATGTGATGTTCCTGTATGTCCTTTTGCTTCTGCTTGAGAAAATTTAGCTGATTGCAGTAATGCATTTAGCAATACATAAATGGTGACATGTAGGCATAAGATTAGAGACTCCCTCTGTCACGGGCTTAATGCAATAGGCATTCACTTTAACCTTAAAGTAGGCAATGGACATGTTTACGGTGTCTCTCGACTGTTGAGCGTTTGCTCAAACCGTGCAATTTAAGCACCTGATGTCAGCGTGATTTCTCATGTTGTTGCTTGTTAGATATGAACGACCTCATATTTAGGTCACGCTTGCGGACTTTTGGATTGAGATTCATGGGAGCTCTTCTGAGTTACTTTGGTTTAGTGAGGGTAAAGAAGCAGGAGATTGGGTGTGGAAGGATCTGGTGTCAAGAACATTCAATTCAACTAAAGGCATGCAACTTGGAGCACCTTACAAGGAAATCAAGATCAATTATGATGTGAATGTTTTCTTCTCATGGCCTCTTCTTCAACATCAACCCCTACCCCTCCAAAGAAATATGATGTCTTTCGTTCAAAAGGAGAGGACCCTCTTTCTGGTTATACCAGCTGCCTCTATGATGCTTTGAAGCGTAAACAAATCCTAACCTTCATAGATAACGAGCTTGGAGAGAAGAAGGAATTTCTCCATCACTTTTGAAAGCAATTGAAGAGTCCAAGCTTTCTGTGATTATTTTTTGCTGAAAACCATGCATCTTCCAAATGGTGCTGAGAGGAGCTTGTAAAGATTCTTGAATGCAGAAAAAATAATCGACAGAAAGCTGTTCCGGTTTTCTACTTGGTTGATCCATCTCACGTCAGAAATTAAACAGGAAGCTTTAGAGATGCATTTTAGCTCTTATTATTTTTGAACTGTGCTCTCGAAGGTAAAAGCAAAGAAGAGTGGCATAGTGCATTGAAAAAATTAGCTCTAGACCCTCCTCGAATTGGAAACAAAACCATGCTTTAAGAGTATTAGATGGCTTTTATGTTTGACCTGACCTGTGCTTTCGGATATAAGCACACTCATTTATTGAAAAATGCCTCATAACAGTTTCTCACTCATTGAAATGGCCTTACCAGGGAGTGAAATACCAAAAATGGATCAGTGATCAAGGAGTGGGATCTTCGATCAAGGAGTGGGATCTTCAGTTACCATACAGGTTCCCTCAAATTGTCATCAGCTCATCAAGGAACTTGCTTTCTGCCAGATGATTCTCTTATTTACATCTTACTTTTGGCTGACGAGTCAGTGGAAGATTCAGCCATTTATTTCAAGCAGAGAACAGGCATGTTCAAACTTGATTTGTTCACAGCTTGGTCAATTTAAGCGGTTTAGGCATGCAAAATATGGTGCAGTTTTAAGAGAATCCCTCTCTCTGCTCCCTTCTCTCGGTACTCCTAGCTACATTCGGGAGCAGGAGCGGGCCACCTTATCGAATAATTTCTACAGATAGCAAAACTCAAGAGATGGCAAACATCTCCATGTCCATGGTTTCTATGATCCCTTGGCAGGTCGTCCTTATCTTTTTAAATTTTCTTCTGATGCTATAAATTCACATTTCTTGATATTTTATGTTTAAAACTTTAAAAAATGGAGGGTATTTATTTATTTATTTATTTGCAAGTTGTATTTAATTATCTTGAATTTTCAGCTGTTCTATAACCACAGAATGGCATTGTTCGTTCACTTGTTCTTTCCTTTGTTTTGTCAGGCATTGGTTACAAGCTGGTGCTCAAGCATCAGACCCTGCACGTCACATTCTTGTGACTTGTGAGGGCTGGTCTACTGCCCCTACCACCATTGGAGGTTACGGGGATGCATAGGTGGACCACGTGTTACGGATTATATTCATCCTTTATATGGCTCTCTGTCTATCACCCTGTATAAGTTAGCATTGATGCTTTGTTAATGCAATGGATGTTGTTATCGGTTTCTGTGTTGCATTGGTAGCTGTGGGGGTCTTGTCAGCAGAAGAATACATGAATTGGGAAGGAACCTGGTTCCTGTAAGCATGATACATGGCTGGCTGAAAGCTGAATTGCCTTCGGTCTTCAGACTTGATAGTTTGTTGGATGAAGTGCAGATTCTGGTAATTATGTGTTTATGTTTATTTTACTTCATATGATGGTCATGTCAGACTACTTGGCAAAAGCCCCGGTATCATCCAGTGGCCGCAAGGCATAGAAAATTAGGGAATGAATTAGGCAAAGAGGCTCTTTGCCCTTTCATGGTATTCATTAGTCTGTGTTGGCGTCAATGAGCACACGAAATCAACGCACTGATTAGAGAAATGTACAAGAACTTGTTCATTTATCTGGTATTAACATACAAAATTTGTTCTCTAAGAGGTCAGCATCGGTAGACATAGGTAGAATGATTCTTATTCTTTATATGTACAGCTCGGTTAAGTTCTCAGATTGATGTGCCACAAACCAGTAAATTCCTCCTCGATGCCTATGCTTCTGAGAGATCTGCATTCTCATTTAATGGCGCCACCGAATTGGGTGATGGATTCTGAACTCCAGTTTCGGATGGTTGGGATTCATGCTTTGCAGCAGCTTGCAGCACCCGGTTTTGAACATCTGTAGACGAAGGTGATGTGGGTAGTCCAAGGCGGTTGTTTTCTAATTTTCCAGTAGCCCACGAAAATGCCTGAGCTCCAACTCTAACAGGGGAGAGCAAAAGCCTTCAAAGAAACATTTAAAATCCCAATTAATCAAGACTTCAACAATCCAAAAACTTGGTCATACATGATCACACTAGCAAAAAGAATCCAACTGCCACATGAATAAATGATTTCTCAAAAGTCCTGTGGAGGTTAGGCAATGTTGACCTTGATAACGTCATAGGTAATTTGGTTATCAACACGACTTAGATTGCTGACATGGTCAAGATCCTAGTGTTGGTAGAACTTTTAAAGCCAACGAGACTTGCTATATACAAAATTTCCCATGCCTTTTCCAGTGCAAACACCAAGGTCTATTTAAGTAAAACATGTCAATTGGGTGGCGAATGATGTTGCACCAGCATATTCTGATCAGATTCTCAAGAGTACAACATATAACACCTATCTATCTGACATTATACTGAATGCACCTTGCATAACTCATTGAGCACGAACAAACAGGGACTTGATTTCAAACCTTGTTTCCATATAGGTTTACCATATACAATTGTGTCTGATATGGTAAATGCATGAATGAAGAAAGACTTCTGGAGTAAGTTATACCTCATATCTTGCTTAAAATCTTCTGGGCCATTGTAAGAAGCAACCCGCCGATAAATAGTCTAGTGGAGTGTGACAAACCAATAATTAGAGAAACAAAAGGATCACTAAACTAAATTTAGCAATGACATAAAACTTTCCTTATGGTTAAACACATGCAAAATAGACAGAGGGGCATCTAGCTTAATGGTCGAATCCACACTATTTTATGGAATGCATCAAAGGATCTGTGTACAAGCACAATAATTCAGGTTCAGAAAGTGCAAGTTTGTTTTAACCACTATCAGCTTAGAATCAATATCAGTGAGTGCGTGTGTGTGTAACTGTGAAAGACACAGAGACCAGAGAACTACAACTAATAATTGTATACCTGACCGAGGCCAACAATTGCAATAAATTGTAAGGTCTTCTCCCACTCTGAAACAAAGTTCAAGTTTTGTTGGCAAGAAGGATGCGAGGAAAAAAACAGAATCTATAGCATTGGTTCTATATAATAGAACTAAAAAATTTCAAACTCTTCCAGATTTTGGGGGATCATTCTTAGAAAGTAGCAGAAAGCCTGTCCACGAGGAAGAAAAAGGACACACCTAGCAATGCGTATGATGCTGCAGCAAAACCCTGTTCACAACATTAATATTTTTGTTAGCAAAGGATGCACTGGACATTTGAAAGGCAAGAAATAAATATTTCTCAATCATGATTTGATGATTAACCAAGACCTGATGTAATACCACAAAAGGTAATCTGAGTCTTACCACACCACATCCAAGTGCTTGCACTGGTGAAGGTCTGATTTCTTCTAGAATTGCCTCAGCCTCCTGAAATGATGCCGAGTTGTCAAAACTCAAGTACTTAGAGAAAAACTTAGATCTGGCACTAGAAAAGGCAAGCACTTCCAGAATGTACATGTATTTAAAATTTTCAATCAATCAAAAAGAACAGCACAGATTGACAAAGCACAATGAATTTAAATCCTACATGACTGAATGGTCTTAGCAACAAGACAAATGTTTTGGTTGAAGGTGAAGGTTGTTGATTTGCATGAACAAGGAGATCCCGGATTGCAACATTATCCAAAAAGTCAGCTTGTTGCATATATCGAAATAACTTTTGAGCTCATATGAGCTTTCTGAGTAGTAAAATAATCATATCAACTTGTTTGAATGTTGAATAATGCCCATATAGACTTGGGCTCAGGTATCTGGGACAGGACCTTTTATTATGCACACAACAGCTTCAAGAGTTATTTAATTGATAACACCTAACATGTTGGAAAATTTATTGAAACTACAGCTAAACTAACCGTTACCTCTACTACGGAGCTCCATACAGTTCAATCTGGTGCACTAAATAAATAATTCAATCTGAACCAATAGTCTTTAGCAAAGAGCTACCAATTTTATCACCATTAGATTGTATTCAGGACAGATTATCATTTTTCTCAAAATTGCTTCAGATTTGACGCATATTTATGAAAAGAATTAGTCACTAGGATAATGTGCATAGTTTAATTTCATAGATCTGACCGCCGTCATGCTTCAAAACATACACAACCCCCATGGCCTGCTTATCCAGTTTATGGTAGCCCATCCATTGCATATATACAAGCACACAGCACACATTTCCAGACATGTGTGATTGCATGTAGTGCCCCAAACTGTCCACACACACACAGAAATTTTGTTTGAGTTTCCATGTGAATCTATATACTTGCATGCACAGACACATATATGCCTCATATGTCTGTGTGTATTTGTGTTGTTCAGTGCCTTATGAATACCATTTTGATAATATCCATGGGGCATCGAAGTGCACCCAGCAAAAGAATTTACTCTTATCATGTGTTTTTGAAATTAATGTCAAATTAATGAACTTCCCCGGATTTATCTGAGCTGACTGAATATATTATTGCAAGGTAGGGAAGTAATACTACAGCATGTCGTCTGCCACACATATACTTTGAGTTGATCAATGGCTTGCAACAATTAGAATTTTTCATTCCTAGATATTTCAATTAGTTAAGAGAATACAATAGTCATGCCATAACTTTACCTCATTAAGTATAGTTAGTGCTGTCTCAGGTTTGAGCTCCTTGACACGGAGACCTTGCTTTACCCAAGACTGGAAGCCACCTTGGACCACGTATGGTCTCTGACATGTAAAAATGCAAACAAACAATTAGGAATATGTTAAAATGTTTTGCAGTTCCAGATTAACAATACAGACCTGGCATTAGGCAATTTTCTTATATTGCAGGTCACATAGTTTAATACTGCAAAATACAACTAGCTTCTAAAGCTAAGTTATATGATTTTTTTTATGAATAAACCATGGTATTATCTTGTATTCATACATTTAACTCTTTTCTTCACGAGCAATATACAGAACCATATGGCTTAGCAAGCCATGGAGTGAACTAAAAGAATATTGAAATTGATTAACCCATTGCAACTTACCAAGTCAGGCAAGGTAAAAACAATTTTTGTTTTCCTTTTTCAGAGGTTCATAAAGACAAGAATGAGATGTAGAACTAGTGTGCTTTCTGAAGTAGTCTCTTCAGATCCCCAAGCCAAACTCATGTGCAGAAACTATCTTGAGAATAACATGTATGAAAAATGGGTTCTATCTATAGCATTTATACACCAAAGATACATGAGTACAGTGTTTTGGTTAACAACATTATAAATGAACAAAAGGCATTAAGTTACTCTTCCAGAATCTGGTTAATATCAAGATTGTTATTTTTTAAAAAGGTAACTGATAAGGGGCAAACTCTCAGAAATGTTAATCCCCAAGAAGCTCGACAAAAGAAGAGTGGAGAAATTCTCTTTCTCCCCTTTTAGTTCAATGATGGCATAAATGCTTAGTCATTTATGCAACAAAAAATCTTAGAGATTTCAAATACTTGCCTTAACCCCAAGCTTTCTCAAGGATCTTGCAATGCCTTTAGAACGAGAACCATTAGCATCCATAACTATTACCTGGTACCTGTCCTACAAGTATTAGAAAAACAAAGTTCTGAGAAAATATTCCTGAAGCCAGATTTAAACATGGAAAACACAGGAGTTTGTGATGTAGGAACCATACTTCAATAATAATACCAAACAACACATTTTGTAAAACTGATCACTTGTCCCTGATAATTTATTTAGGTACTTCGGGACCAACCCTGCCACCCCAAAAATTTACTTTAGGCCCTGCTGGACCAATCCTACCACCCAAAATTCAATGGAAAGTGTGATTACAAGTTATTTCACCAGTAAAATTCTGTAAAACAAATTATATCAGCACCTCCAGCTTAGGCACATTGAACCCATGATGCCACCAACAATTCAAAGCAAAAGTATGAGTGTACGTAATTCTACCGAAACAATGCCTTGAACACTTTAAATTTTATGCATCTTCTACTTGAATTTTTGTGCATGTCATTTCGATTGCTATAGTATGTGCCCAATAGTCCTTCACACATGAGCATGGCTTGGTGAAAAGAAATCTTAGAGAATGGAAAGGTGTGAAACAATTTCTTGTGTCCTCAGAGGCTAATGATGATAAAACACAAAATTGATTAGACCAAGCCCAAATCACCCCTCCCCAAAAAATTTCTTTTCTTTTTGGCACTACTCAGAATTCTGATTTTTCTGAAACCTTCAGCATGGATAAACAATAATTATATCAAATGTCTTAAAACATAAGGCTGTACCTGTACAGCTTTCAAGTTACGAATGACTGCAGCAATTAGGGTGTCATCAAGATCTTTTCCACCCTTTAACAACTTCCTTACTGGGCCATCAACCTGAACAAAGTTGAGGAATATAAAACATAAAGTTACAAAAAGAAAGGATGCATCCAAGCTCCAATGCTTATTTTTATTTCATCTTCTTTTTTTTTTGGTTCAAAGAGTTATTTAACATTTAGAAACAAAGTAATTGTTCTAAACTTTGATCTTCCTTGTAACAAATAGCAATATTCCTCCAACCATAGCTTGTGGACAGTATTATAAAAACCAACCTGTGGTAGAGTTACACTTGCATAGCGAAACCGTGCAGCTCGCCGAAGATCAGGAATGCCATCTCTTTCTCTGAGAACCTTCACATAAATAATGTCCAACAAATTCAATTCCAGGTCAAGGAAATAAAAGGAAATTAATGAGGTTACCCGATTTGAGATTGTTTTTACTATAATATAAAAGAAATGAGGGTGAAAGGTGTGATGTAAATGATATTTCTTAGTGGAAAAATAAATAAGTATTGAAAATATGAAATGGGGTCACCAAAAAATAGAAGTTATAAATGAAGAGAGTTGAAAAAACAGTAGAAATCCTTTAGTAAAAGTGAGAGCAGTAGGTTTTAGCCTCTCTCATTGAGGTACTCGGATTTTTAACAAAAGAACTTGAGAACATGAAAGGCCAGAAAAATTTACTCTCTTGCCTCAGGCCGGACATCAATGAGTATGGTGTCTCCCTTCTCTGCCAAGAGCTTCAGAGTTAATTGTGGAGACAAATCTCCAGAGTAACCACCATACGCCCACACCCAATAAAAACCCCTGCACAAATCCAATAGAAAACTTTAGTTTCCCATGTATGCAGATTAAATTAACAAATCCCTATATGCAAGAAAGGACATCCATACCACAAAGTGGCTGAGGTTCCAAGGAAAAGAACAAAAGGTACAACTGGATCATTTGGATCCAAGCCAAGGCTTTTTTCTAGCCCCTCGATAGCAATGTAAACCTGCTTATGGCATATGAAATTCAGTGTTGGTTTGGGAATATAAATGAGTTAGGTCAGCTCGTAATTAAGCACTTTAACAGACATGGATGCAATTGATTTTTTTACTAGAAGACCTGGAAGGTGAAAGCAGTGACTGAAGTCCCTGACAAAAAGAGTTCTAAAATGAACCTAATAAATTTTTTCAGGAGATGGAATTATTTTTTAATTTCATAAAATGTGCCAAGTATAATATACCTGTTGAAAAGTTGCACCAATTGGCCTCAATATTTTTGTTGCCCTTTCTTCAGACAGATTCAGTGCACCCCTGATCTCTGGAGGAAGCAATTCCTTGGCAGACCCATAAGAATAAACAACAAAAGAAGCCCCTTTCACTATAGATTCCTCAACTGCAACAATTGCACCTCTCAGCACTTCAACAGAAGCGCCAGTAGTTTTTTTTATGGCTTCCCTCAAATCAGTTGAAAAGCTAGTTAATCTATCACCAGCCAGTTCTCCTGTTTGATTGAAAGTTGAGAATACTTTACTCAAGGCACTATCAGCTGTTTCTGAAGCACTTTTCTTAATGGAGGTTATTGAAGTAGTAATTGTGTTTAGTGAGCTTTGCACAGCATTTTCTCCCTGATTTACTGAAGTATTGATGGAGTCCTTAAACCCGCCCAATAAATCATCCAAACTAGTCTTCGCACTAGATAATGAATCACTATCCATTTCCAAGGATTCAGACCCCAAGCTGGGTTTCTCTGGTGTTATATCGATAGTTGATGTTGTTTGGGGCTCCACAAGTCCTATAACACTATCTGTGTTTTCAGTTAACTGGTCTGTAGAGTCCATAAGTTCCTCTTCAACATCAGCTATGTTATAACTTTCAAAAGATTTCAGTTTCCCCCCTCCTCCCATAGGGTGCAGTTCATCTATTGCTCCAACCGAAGAAATCCAATCATTATAAAACTTGCATTTAATGTCGCCTAATTCATTTGGGCAGGAATGATCATTAATGAAAGACAAGGATATTGATTGTTCATTGCTTTCAACAAAACTGGAGTAGAAAGACTTGACAGCTTGTGTTTTGAAGGACATTCTTTGGGAATGTGTTCCATTTGACATCCCCAAAAGTACCCTGTCTTCTACATAAAATCTGGACTCGATATCCTTCCAGACTGAGCAAAATGGTTGCGGACCTCCATGTAATGGAATCTACAGTTTTTGTTGTTTCAAATACATGAATGACATGCTTGACAATAGAAATACTATTTCACAGGTATATGAAGAAAGATGTGACACAATAACGCATAACACGGTGAATTGATAACCAGAGTGCGTGGAAGCTACCACCTGCAAGACTTCACTCGGATGCTTCAAATTCTGTTCTTTAAAGGTGGAAAAGGAATTTGAATATTGAAGAGTTTCTCAGACGTCATATCTTAATTTTTCATTCTGATGGGAATAATTAGATTAAGTGGAGAGAAAATGTCATCTCACCCAAAAGCTTAACTGCTAAATAGAAAGGTGCATGCAGGTTATAAGGCCATACCAAACTTTCGGCTAGATTGTTAAGGAATTTACTCAACCTCCCTCTGATGTCTAGGCTTAACAAAAAGAATGAAAGAGAACGCTGCACTGGACTATGATACCATATTAGAGCATGGGTATCAGCTGATGCATTCAGTTCAAAACCATCACTTAGGCACATGCACTCTACATAATGCGGTACTGAACTTTATGCTTAAACAGTTGAGGCTTAATTGATACCATCAATTCAAAACCTTCACTTCAGCACCCCAGATTTTCATCTCACATAAATCACACATTTTATACAAAAGCACACATATATACTTGCACCATAAATTTTTTTTCTTTTATTTTTTGAACCAAGATTTTTCTCTTTTAGCATAGACTTCAATTATAGTCCTGGATTAATCTCCACCCTGTTGGAGGTTATGCATCTCCAAATCTAAGGGCAGAGATGAAACCATGAGATACAAGAATGATAGAAACTTCTCAACAGCATGATTTAAATTACAGTACAGGAAGCGAATCTCACCTGAGAATGAGGGGAACAACTTGGAGTGGCAGAGCAAACAGGCAACATCTTTTGTTTACTCGATATAAACCTTTATCAAAATCACCAAGCTTCCATGTTCTGCATGGAGGTAAATTTTTTACAAATTAACATGCAGTTCAATCTTCAAATTCGCCCTTGAAAAAAATGAACAGTAATCACACCAAGTTAAGTTGAATGAGGATCATCTCAATTTATGACAAGTAATCAACTTTGAAGAGGATTTCTTGGAATTCAATTCTAAAGCCCTTTCTTTTTTTGGAAAAAAAAGAGCAAACTCCTTCTCTCAAATGACATCAATGTGGATAAAAATTATGAAAGAAAAGTGGGAAATGGATCCAAATAAGCAGAATTCAACCATGACTACTTTAATTCATTGTACCATGATGAGCCCTTCTAAGTTGGCTTCTAAAAAATCAAGCTTTAGTTCCATTTTCAAACAAAACCATGAAAAAGCAGAGAATTCATTTCACAAAACATGTGTGTGCGCGTAAATCATCAGGATGGATAACACACAAAGCTAAAGCTATAACCAAACCCATAGGGACTCAACGTAAATAGACCAATTGCTCAACTGGGTTGCTCGAAATACAAACACTAAAAGCATTAATACTACAAAGAGTGACATACAACTACAGCGTTCAACAAAAAAAATGACAAATTACAACACAGTAAGCTAAACTAAAGCAAACCCGCTCCGGACAAGGACTAAAACTTACTCAAATTCTAGGAAACTGAGAATGGGCAATGTATTTGTGTGGCAACTTGTCAACTGAAACAGTATATATCAAGTTAGAGAATCGAATCGTGTGGCTTGTCGATGCCTCTAGCTCATCTCTAAGGTTTCTCTTTGCCTCTCGTTTTTTTGGTGGGGACGAGTTTTGGATTTGATTTTTTTATTATTTATAATACTATTTTCATATGGTTGCCCTTTATTTGTTTGGTATTTAACATTTCTCCCTTCATTTTCTGTGTTTTCTGTTTGTTGCTTAAGATGTTGTGACTCTTCTCAATTCTCGCCTGCCCAGTTAGGGTTGGACCGGATTGTTGGTTATTACTCGGTTTGACTCGACAATAAGGTATTTATATGAAAGACCGAGTTCGACTTGCTATGCTCAAACTCAAACCGAATATCTATTTTAAATTTATAAGTTTATATTGATATTATTGTAATAAATTATTTTATTATTTTAAAATATAATAAATGCTATTATGATCTTAATCACGGTGTTTTACAACTGATTTAATCTGATAAATTGACCTATGATTTTGATGAGTTAGAATTCCAAGTTAGGTCGGGTTTAAATAAAAATAGAAGGAAATTAATTTGGTGTAATCCGATCAGAAACTCGAGCTAACCCACAGCTGAATGACTTTTTTCTTTTTCTTTTTTATAAATAATATTATTTTTATTTTTTTATAAATAAAAATCAACCCAAATTAATTTAAATTGATTAACCTGATTCATATAACTCGGTGCTCGTTTTTTTATCGAATTTAAAAACTATGCATGTGCGTCTTCCTAAGTTCTTGAACATGTAGCCTTGTGGTAAAGATAAAGGGGAAAAAACTTGTTTCTAGGTTAGTGCTTCTTAAATAACTTTGGGTCAGAAAAATATTGAATTTCTCGTGTATAAAGGAAGAAAAATATTTTGTTTCAACTAAATTATATCCATTTTAATAACAAGTAAACTGATATATTTTTTAATAACAAGAAAAATAATTTTTTAAAACATCAATATATTAAAATCATCAAAAAAATATTAAAATCTACTAGTAACACATTAAAGATCCATGAACCAATCATTTTATTTTCCAGTAATTTTTATTTTTTGAGACTTTTTCTATAACAATTGTGGGATTTTTATATTTATTTAAAATTATTTAAAAAATAATGCATTCAAGTTAAAATATATTAAGTACATGTACTTACTTTATTGTAAAATTTTATTTTTAAATCACTTCGTGTTTGTGCTGCTTTTTGTTTGGAAATATGGTTGTGGTTGCTTTTCAAAGTGTTTTTTATCAAGAAATATATTAAAATAATATATTTTTTATTTTTTAAAAATCATTTTTGATATCAACACATCAAAATAATCTTAAAAAATCAAAAAAATTTAATTTTTTCAAATATATTTTTAAAATATAAAAACAAACAGTATAGTTATACATTATGGTGATTTTATTACATGAAAAAAGTAATTAGAATTATGAGCTATTAAATATTTTTATTTGAAATTTTGTGGTAAAATCATAACAAAAATTATCTTCCTTATTAAGCATCGCAAAAATTGCTACGTCAAATCATCGAATTTTTTTCAAATCGAAACAATATTTTTATTGCCACGTGTTGAATGTTGCTGTATTAACATGAAATTTGCATATGAATCAACGCTCACGCGCCATCTGCAAGATCTCGGCCTCCATCACACGCCCCGCGGGCTCCACTATTTCATTTTTCTGGTCAATATTTATTTATTCTTAATTACGATGTTATGCTGGGTTGCCAGAATACAATTGGTTGCCGCCTTCAATGACCGTATCGTATACGATCATCTCTCCAAGCAGGACGGGATAACCTCAAATTTGTCCCCAGCTCATCCTCTAATTTTCAATCAAGTCCTAAAACTATGTTTTCATCAATTAAATCCAATATATTATAATTTTTCAATTAAATCTCCCTTCTATAAGAATTTATCATTTTTTTAAATAGAAATTACTTCCATTCAATCTCAGTGATAAGAGTGTCCTTATATATTCATAAGAAAATATTTTTTAAATTATACAACAAAAACTTAAACGCTTGGTATTTTAACTATAGAGTTGATATTGTTCACCCATCCACGAAACATTGTGGATGGTATTATGCATTTTTTATAATTCATTTTAGTCATTAAAGTATTTTTTGTGTGATTTGATACTAATTGAAGGTCAATTGCTTCTTATTTCTTAGTCAATTGTGAAATTGAAAGAAGAGGGACCGGAAAAAAAAGGCTCCAAACATGGATGACATGCCAAGAGTTTTGAGAAAAATACACTTTGGTTCTCGAACTTTAAAAATAACACAAATTATACAATTTCGGTAACTCAATATTCAATTTTGATATAAAAAATTTATTTTTGTTATTTTGCAGTTCCTAACTGAGAGAAAGGTTGCCAGATTCTAATGGCAGAGAGAAAAATATTGTTGACACCAACCCAGACCATCAAAATGATCGATATTTGTGTCAAATTGTTCTATTTGATAAGGGGACTTATATTATGTGTTTTTTTACATTTAAAGTTTGTGAAAAAACAGATACGAGGTTGGATTGATTTTGATTTTCATGATGTTTTTTAGGCTATTGATAGGTTAATCACAGTTTTTAAGGTGTTTTTATAGGTTTTTTGGATAAAAAACTTTGAGCCTTGATTTTCCAATCACCATAATAGGTAGAACTTGAGCAAATTCAAATGACATGTTATCTTATTATTTTTTTAAAAAAAAATTTAGGAACGACGATATGTCATCCGCCCCATATACAATAACAAAAAAAAAGGGTCCGGTTGCATCGGGCCATATCAAAATGGGTCGACGTGGGCTGGGCTGGCGCGTCAGGCTCAGCAGTGCCTGGCTTTTTTTTTCTATTTTTTTTCAATCAAAGCTTCTTTTTTATGTTTTTATTTTTCAAATCTCATTTATCTATATTTAGATCAATATCCATTCTCTATTTTATTTTATTCAAAGAGTCTATTTAAATGATATTATAATTTTGTTTTTATCTTTTGTATAAATGAATTTTGTTTTTTGAAACAAAAAAATCATTTTATGATAATATTTCTAATATGTGCAACCTTACATGATATTTTTTTACTTTTATTTTACTCAATCAATTTAATGTGTGTCTATTTTTATTTGATTGAATAAAAAAATTATTTTAACAAATAAATTTAGCAAACACAACGGGGAAAATACCATGTCTTACAAAATTAAATATTTTGATCTACAACTATTTCTTGATTTTTTCAATTTTGTTTTTAGTTATCGTTTATGATTTTTTTTATTTATTAACAGATGTATTTTTCAATTTATTTGATTACATCATGTATTCATAAATTTTTTTATTTTCATTTAAAATTTTTTTAACTACAAAAACATTTCAAAAAATTCTATATATAAATTTTTTTATTAAAAAAAAATCTAACCCCTAACAAAGTGAGGATAAAGTATATAGTTATAATTAGGGGTGGTCATTTTCGGTTCGGTTTTTATAAAAAAAAGTAACGAAACCGGTTTTTTTAAAAACCGAACCGAAACCGGTTCAAACCGACCGGTTCCGGTTTGGTTCGGATTTGCTTGGTTTTTCCGGTTTGACTCGATTTTTTCCAGTTTGGCTCCGTTTTTTTCTGGTTTGGGTTCGGTTCAGTTTTCGGTTTCAGGTTTATAAAACCAAAACCAAACCGAACCGGTCGGTTTTTTAAAAATTATAATCAGTTATATCAGTTTTTTTTCATAATTTTATTTTTCGGTTATTTTTTTTCTGATTTAATCGATTTTTCAGTTTTTTTCTCACCCCTGGATATAATAATAAACAATAATTTAAAAAATCAAAATTATACGTACCAACCAAACTGAGCCTCCTGTTATTGCATAAAATAAGCGCTTTTAACGGAAAACTTTAAGTACTTAATTGAAAACAAAAATAGTTTAAAAACTCAATTGGAAATGAATGGATAACTTGGGGACTCATGTGTGACTTCCTGAATAAAGCCAATATGCTTTATCTAGTTTTCTTCACTATTCCACGATTTTCTCCTCTCTCTCTCTCGCGTTCTTTTTCAAAGCTTCAGAATTTCCGTTCTGGTAAGCTCTTTCTCTCTCTACTTTCTATCTCTAAAAACTCGCGCATTGAAATATTAGGTGATTTAAGCGTTCTTGAAATGGAAAAAGCAGTTGTTAGTGCTTGTAGATCTCTTAATTCAGATCTTAACGGTTTCCGATCTGCTGATATTTTAGCGCATTTCTTTTTTAAAATTGCGATTTTGCATATATTTTATAATTATTTGAGTTATTTTTTGGCATTTGATCACCAGGTTATTGATTAAGGGCGCATGGAATCACCCGGTGAGCATACAGAGCCCTTGCATTAGCTTTATTATTATTATTATTATTATTATTATTATTATTATCATCATGTTTCAATGGGAGGGCTAGCTAGAACACCGGCGACGTTGTGTAGCTTTCTTGCTAATGCACGCGAGAGTTTTCTTTAGGTAGTTACGTGGCCTGGAGAATTAGATGATGAATGCGTCTTTTTTATGGGATCACTTGGATATGTACTGTTACGCTGAATTCGACTCGACTCTTTCATTTAGTTTTTGTTGATAAACAACTTGTCGGATGGATCATGGAGTGTATAGATCACGAAATCGATGATCATTTTTAGGGTTATCATATGTAGGGAATAATGCATTATCAGTAGTTTTGTCATTTTAGTGTCAATTCGAGAACTAGATTAATGCATTTTTAAGTGGCCACTGGGGTTTTTCTGGTTAATCTAGGTTTCGGTGATGAATGACTATAGAGAGGGTGTAAGGGACATATGGTATATGGATTGCAAGACCCACGATCGTAATTATACCATATCGATGGAAAAATGATTGATGATAGACATTTCTTGGAGCTCTTCAGTCATTTCTGATGTCAATTTGTTTCATATTTTTTTTTTCTCTGTTCTTATATGACCAACAAAATTCAGTTTGGCTGTCTGCTTAGAGGAAGATTAATTTTAATAGGGAATGCATCTGCTTTTACCTTAGTTTAGCCAATATTTACATGCATTTTTGCTCCTTGGTTTTTACTGCAGTTGGTGGTTCAAGACTCACATCTGTGGTTGTTGCAACCCTGGATAGTGGTGAAGTTTACATTATTGCCAGCTTGTCTTCTAGAACTGATACTCAAGTGATATATGTTGACCCAACAACAGGGTTGCTTCGATTCAGTGGGAAGTTAGGTTTTGATGTCTTTAAATCTGAAGATGAAGCTTTAAATTACATTACAAATGGATCACGATGGCTTTGTAGGAGTACTACAAATGCGAAGGCGATATTAGGATATGCTGCCTTAGGAAGCTTTGGGCTGCTTCTTGTAGCTACAAAGTTGACTGCCAGCATTCCAAATTTGCCTGGTGGAGGATCCGTGTATACAGTAACAGAGAGCCAATGGATCAAAATATCTCTTCAAAACCCTCAGCAGCAGGGTAAAGGGGAGGTGAAAAGTGTTCTAGAGTTAACTGAGCTTGACATTGATGGGAAGCACTACTTCTGCGAGACAAGAGATATCACTCGACCTTTTCCAAGTCGTATGCCCTTGGAAAATCCCGATGATGAATTTGTTTGGAATGGATGGTTTTCAATGCCTTTCAAAAACATCGGGCTTCCAGAGCACTGTGTCACACTCCTGCAGGTTTTGCTTTGTGCTCAGTGTCTTATTACTAACACGTATCTGATTGTCAAATATTTTAAAAGTTGTCATTCTTGATGTTTAGTCTGCACTTGCACACTTGTGATGTTAAGTGACAATAAATTATTGAATGAAAGAGAGTAAGGCTAAAAGCTTATGAGTGAGCTTGTTGGCTCCCAGGTAGAAACCTAAGCAATGGAGAATGAATTCTTTTCCTTGAGGTGTGACATCTCAGGTTCATCCATGAAGAATTGAGGACAGAATGTCTGGATTGGATTTTGGTATTGTTTTAACTACTGTTATGGTCTCCCTAACCACTGAATTTAGTCCAGCTATCCCCAATGCCATGCTTGTGGGCTATAATGCCTGTAATTGAGCATATCAGGTTATAATTTCTCCAGAGGAAACCAATTTAAATGACTTTCTGTTTTCAAGTTTTCAACCAAGAGTGATCCATTGACCATTGGAATCAAACTGATTCAAACAAGCTGAACAGTGTTTGGTTTTGTTGGCACTATTTTAACTCTTAAAATTCTTTAAACATTTTCTTGTCAACATCATGATTGGAAAAAAAAAATATTGTACAGTCCATTTAAACATCATTATTTTTTGAGTTGGTTCAGTTGTGTTAACCAGAGGAAATTCCACTGTCGTAACTATCCATGTGCTTCCAGTTTCTAGTCTTCCTCTGGTTACCACTCTCTATTCCTTGCTCGCAATGATTTACCTTGCACTGGATTCTTATTCTATCTTAAGAGGAGTAATATCATGGCTACAACATAAAATTTATATTTGATACTGTTTGGTTGATATTAATGTATAGGGCTTTGCAGAATGTCGAAGTTTTGGAAGCTCAGGGCAGTTAGAAGGGATCGTTGCTCTAACAGCTCGCCGTAGTAGACTGCATCCTGGTACTCGATACTTGGCGAGGGGGATAAATTCATGTTTTAGCACAGGTTAGATGACCAAAATATCTCTTGGAATCTGATGCCATTTTTCTTGTTGAAATTCCCTAGGTTATGCGTTTGGTTGATTGATGGCATTGGTTTTGATTTGTTTGTGTTTCACATTTTCTGTCCTCTTATTTTTTTTACTGTTCATAAATAACAACCATTTACTAAATTTTTTATATACACCTGTTTGGCGTATACTGGCTTCTCTGGGCCATGGTTCCTATTTTGTAGAAATAAAGTATCATCATAGAACAATGAGCAATAGAGAAATGAATTGGTTTAAGATGCATATATTTATCTGGTTATATCTGTTGAAGAAGTCATTATTACTCCAGACCCCTTCTCATGTACGAATAACAATGTTATTGCATATATTTATTTATGTTTCTATTTGATTTCTAAATCATTTACGTTGTTCATTTTATTACTTCTTTCTCTTATCTTAGTTGGGCATGATTTTGAAATGAGTTTTGCATAATTGATCAAATGAACAGGAAATGAAGTGGAATGTGAGCAACTTGTATGGGTGCCAAAGAGGACTGGTCAGAGTGTTCCTTTCAACACATACATTTGGAGACGAGGAACGATTCCAATTTGGTGGGGTGCAGAATTGAAGATGACTGCTGCAGAAGCAGAGATTTATGTTTCAGATCGGGAACCTTATAAAGGAAGCTCACAATACTATCAGAGGTTGAGTAAACGATATGATGCTCGCAGTTCTGATATAGCTGTTGGGGAAGGTCAGAAGAAAAAACCTTCTGTTCTAATTGCATGCATCAACTTGCTTAGGAATGGAACAGGAAAGTCAGAAGCTCTTCTAGTTCATCATTTTGAGAAATCTTTAAGCTATATAAAATCAACTGGAAAACTTCCCTATACGCGAATACATCTTATAAATTATGATTGGCATGCCAGTGTAAAACTAAACGGTGAACAACAAACAATTGAAGGACTGTGGAAACTTCTCAAAGCACCCACTGTGGCTGTTGGCATTTCTGAAGGGGATTATTTACCTTCACGACAAAGACTTAATGATTGCAGGGGTGAAATCATCTATACTGATGATTTTGCAGGTGCCTTCTGCTTAAGATCACATCAAAATGGAGTCCTCCGTTTTAACTGTGCAGATTCCTTGGATAGAACCAATGCTGCTAGTTATTTTGGCGCTCTACAATGTTTTGTGGAGCAATGCAGGAGGTTGGCCATATCACTTGATAGTGATTTGACATATGGTTATCAGTCAGTCAATAACTATGGCGGATATACAGCTCCATTGCCACCAGGCTGGGAGAAACGATCTGATGCTGTCACAGGGAAAACATATTATATTGATCACAACACTAGAACTACAACATGGAAGCATCCATGTCCAGATAAACCTTGGAAGAGATTTGACATGTCATTTGAGGAGTTCAAGAGTTCAACAATTTTATCTCCTCTATCTCAGCTGGCTAATCTTTTCCTTCTTGCTGGTGATATCCATGCAACACTTTATACGGGTTCTAAAGCTATGCACAGTCAAATTCTTAGCATATTCAATGAAGAAGCAGGAAAATTTAAACAGTTTTCTGTAGCTCAAAATTTTCAAATCACTTTACAGAGAAGATATAAAAATGTACTTGTAGATAGCTCTCGTCAGAAGCAGTTGGAGATGTTTCTTGGATTGAGACTTTTCAAGCATCTTCCATCAGTTCCAGTTCAACCTCTAAATGTATGTTCTGTATTCTCTATATCAGCTACTTATTCTGGGATTCCTTATCACAAGCTGTGTTTCTTATATAAATATTTTGCTCTATCAATGCAGCAAGACCAATTTCATAGTACCATAAAGTCACTTGGTTGGTTAGCTCCATTTTGCATGCCATACTTTCCATTGACCCCAATTATTGAATCCATTTTCTTTAATTTTAATGCATTTCATATCTTTTTTTTTTTACTTGAGCTCACTAAGACAAATTGAGTGTAAAGTTCGGAAACCTTTCTAAACATAGTTGCATGGATTTTTGGTTACTATATTATTAGATATTTACCCTTTTGTTCTGATGTCTTAATGGGCTATCATGTATGACTAGTGAGATACGCATTTATTGCTTTGCCTTATCATTCTTTTTTACCTTAAGATTTGTGTTGAAAACGTTTCTGGAATTCAAATACCAGATTTATGTTTTGTTGCCAAGATTCCTGTCAATCAGCTCATCAATTACTCAATTTTGCTGTATTTCAAACTCAACATCCTGTTGTATCATATTACCTCTTGACTATTGTATTGACATGAAATAAGGTGATTGATATATGCGGACCTTTGGTCTAAGTAGATATTGAAGATAGCTGTTTACTTCGAGTATGTAATGCGCGAATCATTCCAGGTTCCTTCTCGACCTTCCGGTTTCTTTCTTAAGCCAGTCCCCAACATCACTCCAAGTTCCAATGGTGGGTCCAGTCTTCTGAGTTTCAAGAGAAAAGACTTGATATGGGTAATTGCCTTTTTTATTTTGCTTAGTCTTTGCATGGAATTAGTAAGCGAGTTTTGAAGTGGTTCAACTCACAAGTTGGAAACTTTTCTTCGACTTTTTTTTGTTCACATTCGTTATAAACCGTGTTTAACTTCATGCATCATTCATCTAACAGGTTTGCCCACAAGGTGCAGATGTGGCTGAACTTTTTATCTATCTTGGTGAGCCTTGCCACGTCTGTCAGCTTCTTCTAACACTATCTCATGGGGCAGATGATTCCACTTACCCATCAACTGTTGATGTGAGGACGGGACGCTACCTAGATGGGCTTAAACTAGTTGTGGAGGTCTGTAGTATATGCTTATACAGAGTGCTTCTTAACCGCTACATTGATAAATGCACCTTGTGAATAGTTTTTTTTTTCTATGTAAAAATATGGTCTTGATTAATGAATACAATATGTTGAAGGGCCATGGATAGATCATTGCTCTTCCTTTTTATGCTTTTTTCTTTTCCTGCATGTTGGTTTAAGGTTTTTACATCATGAAATAGATTATAGATGGAATAAGGGCTAGTTATTCGGTATTCTTGAGCTTGAAGTGGAAAACGTTTGGTGTGTGATCTGATGGAAGACATGTTGTCTGCTGTCTACTTGGGTACCAGTAACTCTGTATTTATCTCTAAACATTTGGAGGCTACTTTAGTTTATTACAAACATGCACTATATGCTACCCAGCCAAAGAAAGGAAAAGCTATATATATATATATATATATATGCACACCTAGATGCAAAAGGAAAGCATGCATGTTCATATGGACATAACAGAATCTCCTATAGTTCCTAGTCTTACTTTGGACTTTCTTTACAGGGTGCTTCCATACCTCAGTGTGTAAAGGGGACAAACCTTTTGATACCCTTGCCAGGACCAATTAATGCTGAGGATATGGCTGTTACTGGAGCTGGTGCACGCCTTCACGCTCATAATACATCAACCTTGCCATTTTTGTATGAGTTTGAAGAACCAGAGGGAGAGCTGGACTTCCTAACTCGTATAGTGGCAATTACATTTTATCCAGCTGTTTCTGGAAGGAGTCCTCTGACGCTTGGCGAGGTGAAAACCATTTTTTCATGAATATTTCTCGATCTAATTCATGTTCATCCCGTTTCATGTTAATATTATTGCTTGGTCATGCTATTGTTTTTTAAGCTAGACATGGTGACATGCATTGCCTTGCTCTGAGACTTCATAGATGAAAACTTGATAGTAAACGGACTTGCCATTCTCTAGAATCTGCTTTTGAATTGTTTGTAGGACTTCTGTACTATGATATTCTCGGAGGATGACTTTCTTTGTTTCTCTACAGAAATAAATGCATCAGGACATGACTGGCTGGGGAGATTTTTTTATAGATAAGAGAAAATTGATTATTGAGAGAAATTATAGCTGGAGAGAGATGAAAGTTAAAATTTCGTGATGACAGTTTCAAAAATATCCCCATTGAGCTAGATGCATGTTTCACATGAATGCATACATTTGGAACATTCAAGTTGACTAAAAGAATTAAAGTTTCATGCTCTCAAGGAGCTATACTAGTTAGATGCCCTGGTGTGATGATCAAACTCGCTGATGCCCTTGGGCCTTTTACTGCTTCACCTGTACTACTTAGAATTAGCTTTTCTTAAGCAAGTTCTGGTAGTGTCATAGAGTTATTGGGTTGGTTAATGTGCTGGAGAAGCACTTTTGGCTTCCACAAAAGTAGAAAATTTTCATTTATTTTGCACATTTTTCTTTCCATTATTTGTCCATGCCATGGAGCTGTGGATAGTTGAAACATGTTTTCCTTCATTTATTTTGCACGTTCTTCTTTCCATTATTTGTCCATGCCATGGAGCTGTGGATAGTGGAGCCATGTTTTCCCAGGACATTCATTTGAAAGTGTCTTCCATCAAAGGATTTTTCTCCTTACTTTCCTTGCTTATTCTGTTAATTAACTTTCTCCAATGTCCCGGGTTTGCTTTAATTGTTAATGGACAATGATGCTGTATTACATTTTCTCACAGGTAGAGATCCTTGGAGTTTCTCTTCCATGGAGAGGAGTATTCAGCAATGAAGGCCCTGGTGCAAGAATAACTGAACTTGCCAAAAAAACTCATGAGGAATCCAACCTATTCCTGTCCAGTACCGAAACCAATCCATTTTCCAGCGCTTCTCTATCCAATGATATAACCCCATCAATTCAAAAAAGTGATTCTACAAACTGGCTTGATCTTTTGACTGGAGATGACATGTTTTCTGATCCTCTTTCTCAACCAGTGATGCAGTACGATGTACATGAGGGGAGTGACAACATGTTTTCTCATCCTCTTTCGCAAACAGTAACCCAAAACAATCTACATGAGGAAAATGACTTGCTTGGTTTTTTGGACCAAGCTGTAACTGAACATCGCGGTACCGTAGCTGATGATAAGCTCTCTTCATCACAAGATAGCAGTGCCCAGAAGTACATCAACTGTCTAAAATTATTTGCAGGGCCACAAATGGTATGCTGCTGCTCGTGTTTTCTTTCATTTGCTATGTTCTTGCATCCTTCTTTCTTATTCAAAAATGTCCTTTTGTCTACTGATCATTTTTTTTTTGGGTTGATCAAATGCCTGGTGTGTTCATTCTATGTTGGTGTAGTTGTAGCCACTTTTAGTATTTCATCATATCCTGTGAAAAAATTTAGGAGAACCTAAAAACCACTGCAAAAGCTATTAGATGGGGAAAGACCCAATGGTGTTTGGAAACAAACTCCAAACTGGGTGGATGTGGGATTCTCTGAAAAGATCACTTACAAAAAAAATTGGTTATTCCTTGAGCTTTGATTTTAAGGGACTTCTTTTATTTCCAAGCAAAAAAAGCATACTTATCAATGTCAGATAGGTTGGAGAAATGTGCCTGCTTAACTTTTGTTGTAGAGTTTGGTAAAGAATTTTAAAGGATTCGTAGAAATCTGTATGTGAGAGGTAGTTGTGAGCTAATTAAAGGAACACAGTAAACAAAGAGCAGGATTGAGAACAGTATACAGAGCAGAAGAAATGACAGATCGAATTCCTCAAACGATGATGATCAAGAAGACGGCGAGCATTATTGATTGATTGGTGAGGTAAGGTGACAGCAATGTACCTGATTATGGAAACGGAATACGAAAAACCCTAGCTCATTCAGAGAGGAGAGAGTGGAGATAGTAAATAACAAAAAAGAGAAAAACAGGGAGATAATTAAGTAGAAAAAATGTCTCCTGTAGAAGAAGAAAAATCATAATAAGCTCATACCAAAACCCTTTGAGAATTTGAGGATATGATCTGATAAACTTAAAAATGTAAGACGTGAAATTTGAGACATGTTGATGCAAAAAATGGAACCCTAAATTGAAATTTTTGTATGATGCCTGATATTTGAGCTCAATCTCAGTGCAGGTCTTGTACTATACAATAGCTGTAATACTCAGATAAAACAGCATGCTTTGCTTCAAGGCCCTTTCTCTGGTCTCTCCATCTGACTACACAACCACACATGAAAAGCATACTGATGTTGAGAGGAATTTGTAGCTTTTAGCATTGGGTTGTGGGACGACTTATGTGAAATAGCAGAGTATTTGAAGAAGCAAAACCATTAGCGAAGCAGTTAGATATGAATTTAATGTGCATTTTTAGAGCTTTATCAGTTTCTTGTTTACAGGCCATTTTTTGTCTTAGGGTGATAATGTTTCTCCTTGGCATAGCGTCAAAAACTTTTCCTAATTGTAAACTCTACATGATCCCAAGTGTCAAACCCAGGCTATTACATGATCAACTGAATTGCAGTATTTCATTCAGATAAGAAACATTACTACAGGAGTGAAATTACCTCCATTTAACTTATTGTAATGGCTATGTCCTTAAATTGCATAAATTTTCTTCCTTTACATTTCCTCAAGATGGTCAGCTAATAAGTTTTGATTTATTGACTCAATAAAGTGACTGCTCCTAATTAATTCAAAACAAATTTGCAGGGAAAAAAATTGAACTTTGTGGAAGCTATGAGGCTTGAAATTGAAAGACTCCGGCTTAATCTTTCTGCTGCTGAAAGGGATAGAGCTTTGCTACCATTTGGAATTGATCCTGCTATGATAAATCCAAATGTTTTGATGGATGAATCATATGTGGATAGGTTGTGTAAAGTTTCAAATGCCCTTGCTTTGCTTGGACAAGCTTCTCTGGAAGACAAACTTAATGCTTCTATTGGTCTTGGGACTGTTGACAATAATGTGGTAGATTTCTGGAATGTTAATGGAATTGGGGACCACTGTTCTGGGGGCATGTGTGACGTGCGTGCTGAAACAACAGCACCTGCACTTGCACCCTCTGCAGTTTCTTCTGTGGGAGCGTCAAAATCTATCTTGCCGTGTTCTGAGTGCAAAAGAAATGTTTGTAAAGTTTGCTGTGCTGGGAGAGGAGCTCTTTTGCTCAATAACTCAGGGGAGGGTGACAGCTCCACTAATCGTTCTGTAACACTGGATAGTGTTGTTTGTAAACAATGTTGCAGTGATATAGTACTCCATGCTTTGATATTAGACTATGTAAGGGTTCTGATTAGCTTGCGAAGAAGAGACCGTTCCAATAGGGCTGCGTGTAAGGCTTTGGACCAGGTTGTAGGGTCTTCCTTGAGGGACTTTGTTCCTGAAAAAAGTCAGTCTTCTAATAATCAGCAAACTGTTGGGATCCTACACCATTTGCTTTCTGGGCTGGAATCACTTGCTGAATTTCCATTCGCTAGTTTCTTACACTCGGTATGCACTTGACTTGTATCAAATTCATTTTTCAGTACATATCATGTTATTTTCTTCTCATTTTGTTCTTTTCCTGTAGCATTTGAGTGGCCTGTCAAATTAGTCTGCTAAATATTTCCATGATACTTACTGTGTATCCTTATCTGTCTTTATGTTTGAATTTCACAAGAAATATACCTAATGGAGTTATTTCTACTCCTAACTAGATTCAATCTACTAACTTAGTTTCTTTTTATGTTCTGGATTCAATCTATCATCTGTATGTCTTCATTGCCTTTTCTATCTGACAGAATTTTTATGTCTTAGACCATGTCTCATAATCGGCCGTAGTAGTTTGCTAACTCTTTTGAGTGGGATACATTCTCCTTCTTCTGCCTCACTTTCCCTATCTTAGTTTTCCATGTGCCTGCCATGACATCCCTCTCCTCCCATCTCTCTAGACCTACAATCAAACAAAAAGAAGAAAAGAAATACATAAAATAATAGAGAGCCTGATGTGCATGACCAAGGATTTAAAGCCACACAAAAGTTATATCCATTTTTCACTCTTTGATGATGATTCTATTTATTTAAGTAGCTTTTTTCTTGACATGGTTTAAATTCTTTTCTCCAAATTTTTCTTGGTTTTTGACAATTGATTATGTTGTGTAGGTTGAAACAGCAAAAGATTCAGCACCATTTTTGTCATTACTTTCTCCATTGAGTTCTGGATCACGGCAGTCATACTGGAAAGCTCCTCCAACTGTCACCTCTGTTGATTTTGTTATTGTTCTTGGCACCCTCTCTGATGTCAGTGGAGTTATCTTGCTTGTTAGTCCCTGTGGCTATTCTGTAACTGATGCTCCCACAGTGAGTGCTCCTGTCCCTTCTCTGTTAGTTAGATTAGGGAGTAGATGAATGGTGTATATATGTTCTTCAGCGTGCGCGCGCGAGTTTCAAAACCCTATATCACTAAATGAGCATGTAATGCCAGTCAGATGTTACCATCTTCATTCGGTCAATTTTGAGCTTGAATGGAAAAAATCTTCTCAAAATCCTTATTTAGCATTAAAAGAGTATGCTTTCCTGCCATGTAAACAGTCCCTGATTGTCTCTTGGTATTCAGCTTGGAAAAAGTTTCCTTGACTTTAAATTCTTTAGTCACAGGTGATAGGCTTGCAAAATGCACTTGAAGTGCAGGACACTCTTTAAATCAATGAATTTCAATTCTCTCATGGTATTCAGCTTGGAAAAAGTTTCCTTGACTTTCAATTCTTTAGTCACAGGTGATAGGCTTGGAAAATGCACTTGAAGTGCAGGACACTCTTTAAATCAATGAATTTCAATGTGCTATCTTTTGCGCTTGAAGTTTGTAAAAGTACTGTTTTTTTTCCTCCACAAAAGCCCTGCATGTGATGATTTTTCATCTGTTTACATGGTTTCCGGTAAATAAAATTAGGGTCTGTTTTCGAAACAAAGTTTGTTTCAGTTAAAACACACCTGAGTTGAAGTCCTATAAGCACATTCAAGGGTCAGTTTTTTAACAGAAGTTTGTCGAAGCTTGATAACACGCCTGAGTTGAAGTGATTTAAGCACATGCTGCAGACACTGTATTTTGTACTCTTAACTTTGAAGATTTGTTAGAGGTACTTGCTATTATGATTGATGAGAGATAGATAGTCAGGTGGAACCAAGTGCTTGGCTTTGAAAATTGAAATTTAACTTTTCCCTCACATCATAAAGCTATGAAGGCTCTAACATTAATACTAAAATGCGTGTACCTGTGCGGGCTTGTGTTTGTTTTTGCTCTTAAGCAGCTTCATTGTTGTCCTTTGGCAAATAGTTTTACTGGAGACTGGGCAATGTTTTTCTTCAGAAGCTAGCATGTTAGCACCTGTTTGGTTTGATGTGCGTCCAAAGTCTTTAGAAATCGTCTCTTGTTGTGACTAGGTGTTTTTGGCATTAAATAAATACTGATATCTGTGCCTGTCTTGGGGTGATGGGTTCCTGTTATGACTATAGTTTGCTTGGGTTAACAGATTTGCTAGTTCTCTTTTATCTGGATCTTGAATACCTAATCATTTGCGCTAGTTTTTGGATTGCTATCATTAAATTGGAGATTGTTTCCCAGAGATAGATCGCAATAAGTTGCCATATTACCATATCTGTAACAAACAATATTGCGATGTAACTGGACCACTGCTCATGGCCTTGCTGTACCCATGTCCTTCTGTTGGTTGAGATGGGGGCGGATTTTGCTGTTTAGTTTTGCCTGCATCATACTGTGTCCTGATGGTCCTTTTTGCTTGGAATTGTTTTGATACAATTATAAAGTCAGTTGTACTCAACTTTTGTATTCTGTATGACATACTATTATAGTCCTCGCTTTCATTGTGTGTGCACATGCCATAGACAGCCTATCAAGGGATGCTACCTTTAGCCTCTAGTAACAAGCATCCATTTGTTTGCTTCCTTACCCATTATAAATTAAAAATAGAACAGGACTCTCAAATCAGGAATTGCAATATGGCTTTAGCTCATTAACTCTTAAATGCATGAAATTGAGGAGGCCTAGACTTGGAAAGACCTAACTCAGTCAACAACTAGCTTAGAGAAATTAGACAGCTTTTGACAAGTTCTCTTCTATTGTTACTACAGGTTCAAATCTGGGCCAGCAATAAAATACAGAAGGAAGAAAGGTCATGCATGGGAAAATGGGATGTCCAGTCCTTGGCCACATCTTCCTCAGAAATTTATGGACCAGAAAAGTCAGGTGCAGAGGATAAAGTACCTAGGCATGTGAAATTTACCTTTAAGAATCCTGTTAGATGTCGAATCATTTGGATAACACTGCGACTTCAGCGACCTGGGTCAAGTTCTGTTAATTTTGAGAAAGACTTCAATCTTTTGTCCCTTGATGAAAACCCATTTGCACAAGCAAATCGACGTGCCTCTTTTGGTGGAGCAGTTGAAAATGATCCATGTCTTCATGCCCGAAGAATTCTAGTAGCGGGAACTCCAGTGAAAAACGAGACGGGGCTTACATCGCAAAGCCCTGATCAGATGAATTTCAATAGCTGGCTTGATAGGGCTCCACAACTGAGTAGATTCAAGGTGCAAAACTGTTTGCTTGGCCAATTTTTAACTCCAGATTAATCTTGAAACCTGTGCCAGGGATATTTGTCAATTAACCCTCACTTTGTCTTCCAGGTTCCAATTGAGGTCGAGAGACTCTTCGACAATGATCTTGTCTTGGAACAGTATTTGCCTCCTGCTTCTCCTTTGCTTGCTGGATTTCGCCTAGATGCTTTCAGTGCAATTAAGCCTCGAGTTAGCCATTCTCCATATTCAGATATTGATATATGGGATACATCAGTCACATTTTTAGAAGACAGGCACATCTCTCCTGCTGTGCTGTATTTACAAGTATCTGCACTCCAGGTATCATCTGTCATGCCAGCTTTATTTTAACTAGTATTATTGATTGATGTTTGAAATGCAAGTAGGCAGCAGCAACTAAAAACCCCACTAACCCTAACTCTATGGAGGAAATAGAGTGCCGCCATTTTTCAACAGATTCTGGGGTTTTTTTGCTTCCTTCACTATTCTTATTCTGACCAAGAAATAGCATTTATTTCCCTACCCTTTTCATTTTACATCTTTATCCGGTCCTTTCATCCTACCAGAAAGGGTTGGCTTCTGAATGGAGCAACTGTGATGTTGTCAAAAGACCTTGAAAGCCACACAAAAACATCATTAATAATTGAAAAAACAACTTTGTATGTTTTATCTATCCCGTAAAATAAGAATTCTACCCTACAAACAATAAATCCTGGCCTAACATTATCTGATCCTAACTATATGCTAATAGAATGTACTCATTACAGAAACAACCTATCTTTAGCATTTTAAGATTTGGATTGTTCACTTACTTTATGCTTGCTAGGGTCATGTTGAGAGGAATAAGTGACTTATGTAGCCATTGACATTATAATATTCTGTACCAAAGCGCTCCTTGAAACTTTGGAGGGAGAGGGTGGAAATCAGAGCTTATGATCACTTATTTCAACCAAAACAATTTTTAAAATATGATTGCTTGAATAGTCTGAATATTAAGAACCGGGTAATAATTGAATACCCATGTGATGAAGTCAAGATGTTGGACAAACCATTGAACTGGAAATTAGATAAATTCAAAAGCCTGAGCTTATTGCATTTATTTATGATTGCTTTACTTTGCTCTTTCCTTTTATTGCACACTCATTCAGATATATAATTAAATTAATACAAGTCTGGTCTTGAAGTTACTAGAATCTTTGCTGAGCGATCAACTAAAACAATAATTATACAGGAACCAAACAACATGGTTATCATTGGTGAATACCGACTACCAGAAGCCAAGGCTGGAACTGCAATGTACTTTGATTTTCCCAGACAAATACAAACCCGAATGGTTTCGATCAAACTTTTAGGGGATGTTACAGCATTCACAGACGACCCAGCAGAGGTGGACGACTCCAGTACAAGAACTTCACTGGCAGCAGGGTTGTCTCTGGCAAACAGAATTAAGTTATATTACTTTGCTGATCCTTATGAACTTGGGAAATGGGCTAGCCTTTCTGCAATTTGAATAATCATTCATGCACGAGGAGAAGGTTTGAGAATTGATGGTGGTTGTTTTTTGGTTGCTATTTAATTTTTACCATTTTTGTTTGTTGTATATTAGGAAAATGTAATAGTGGTGATATATTCATTGATGCAATAATATAATTGGTTCTTGGGAATCATAATAGCCCTCGCCCCAGATAAATTTTGCAATAGTACAGCAATTCTTTGCTTTAAGATTTCGAATTTTCCCATTTGATTGGTATCTCCATCTCCATCTTCCTTAGATTTCAAGTTTTAGGCTTCATGTTTCTTTTCTGATTCTCTCTCACTATGCTTTTGGTTAAAAGTAAGATGCATTAAAAAACAAAACAATTTTCTTTAATACACTTGTTTTTGTTTCAAAACAAACTAGTATTATTTAAATATTGATTTCCAACAACTAAACTTTAGAAACACACATTGGTACGAAATTAAAAAATAAATAAGGCGTGTGGAGAAAACATTACTCCCCTCGTATATTAACATTGTGGATTACAGAGTGGTTTTATTTATTGTATTGATGGGAATTTTAAATTAATAATTTATTTTAATTTATTTTTTATATAATTATTGTGGTCTTAAAATAATATTCCGGATTGGTGCTTGATTTCACCCAAAAAAAAATGATTTGATTGTTGCAAAAGATTGAAAATAAAAAGACCAAAATTGAAACAAAAAAAAATTGTGACTCTTTTATTTTTTAAAAAGTGTGGTGTCAACTCTTGCCCCCTTTCTTTTTGTCTGTATATTATTTCTTTTCAATTTTATTATTTAATATAATGTTTATTGAGATTTGGGGTTAAAAATTTATTTCGATCTAATTTATATGTGTTTGTCTCGATCTAAAACAAATATCCTTGGGTTGATGCTTAATTTCACAAAAATAAAATGATTTTATTATTTAAAAAGAATTGAAAAGAGAGGACAAAAATTAAAACAAATAAAATATAGAAGCTCCCTTTAAAAAAAAAAAAATTGTACTGGCGCCTTTTTGCTTACTTTTGCCTTAGGATATTTTTAAATTTTGCTTTTTAGTCCCTTTAATTTTGCAATTGAACGATATAGTACAAAACTTTATTTTGTTAATGTTTTAGTCTCTGAGTCTAAGAAAGATGAGAAAACGAGTCATTCAGAAATGATGGATGAGAGAGAGATAGGTCAATTGATCGTGTTCCGATGACAAAAATGATGAAATTTGGTGTGAAAGTGTCCCTCTTTGTGATAAAAGTTTCATTGAGATTTGGGTTTTCAAGTTGCTAAAAAAAGTAGATTATGGATGAGAAATAGTATTTTTTTAACAATTCTTGGGGTTTCTTAAGTTGAGGAATTGGTTTTTTGAGGTTACATGGGTATATTTAGGTGAAAAAACACCTAAATCAATTTTCCAGCGACCTATTTGGTGGGAAAAAAAATTGAGTTTGCAGATGACATGTCGTTAATTTTTTTTTATATAAAAAATTGACGTGGAGAAGAAAAAAACCTAGGCACAGGCCTAGTTGGCAGCCCCTTGCATCTTGGCTTTTTTTCATATGGCTTGCGTGTTTTTTTTTAAAAAAATAATTTATTTTCTTAAAAATTAATAAATTTCAAATATATTATATATGTTATTTTTTAAAAAAATTATTAAGTTAATTAATAATATATTTTTGATATTATTTTATTAAATCTCGCTTGATTTTGCTTTGTTCTCGAGTAAGATAATAGAAATGTTATTAGAAATTTTTTTATGCGCAATCCATCACATTTTTTTAATATTTTATTTTATTCGATTGCTTTGTTATGATTGTTTTTTTTTTCTGCTATCATGTAATTAAATAAAAAATAATTTTTAAAAAAACAAGCTTATTAAATCCACCTAGTCCTATGAACTGGGTGGCAAGTTGGTGTATCGACCTAGATCAATCCAATATATTGTTGTCTCAGTATTTAAAAATTAAATTATCTTGAAATCTTTTAAAGTCAAGTCACATTTTTATCGGTCATCTAGATTGCTTTTTCGACTGTCTAGTCGACTGAGTTATATTAGGTCAATTCCCCCATGATTTAATTTGGAAATCAAGTTAAGTAATAATTTAAGATGAAAGATTTCAAGGTTGACTAGCTGAGCCGAGTTTTGAGTTGTTAATTAAAAATTGTCCTACTTGTTGACCTTTGAGTCACATTCTTGTATGTTTTGATTATAATAATTGAATGAAAAAATGACTAATATTATCTTGTTGAGAATTAGTTTAAACAAGTTTACTCGAAGAACATATCAACAAGCAAAATGGAAAGAAATCCAGGAAAAAAGTAAGCGAGAACTTAGAATTAAGTATTCATTTTAGTGCAATGTGTAAATCTTTATATCTTATCTTGATAGCACAATTAAAATGAACATACACACTTCATTGTGCATGCATGTAGAATTGATTAACCGGTTCAAGATTCACCAGGTTCAAATTGTAAAAAAATAGAATTTAAGTTGAACTGGTCGACCAATTAGCTTGATTAATTTGAATTGGTTGATCGTTTTAGTCGTCAGTGAGATTCCAACGGCTAAAAACAACTAGTTTGTTTTGAAAACTTATAAATAACTCTCATTCTTGCTAAAATGAAAGAGAATTTTGAACATACATATTATAGAAGCTGTTTTAAGAAATAAACAAACAATAAATTATCAATCTTGTCATAATTTAAGTTTGTGCTAAATTGAACCTTTATATTTTAGCAATAGAGTATTTATTTTCATTCTCAATATATTTAGATACCTTCAAATTATCTAAATGAGGTATAGAGATAATAGACTTTAAATTGTATCATCTACTCTTTAAGAGAGTTTTGTTATGAGCAAAATCATCTTTGTAATACTTTGTGAGTTAGGTAAAACTCTTGGTATTGATGAAAGAATTTCATAAAAAAAAAAAACTTGAAGATGACATATCTTCAAGTTATAAAAATCTTAGTATGGATTCATCAAGTGAGGAAAAATCCTGGAGAGGAAATATCTTTGAGTGGTGTAAAATCTTAGTATGGATTCATCAAGCGACAATTGTAATCTTGAACATGAATTAGTAAAAGAATACAATACTCAAGTTCGGTTTGGTGCTTGAGGTGTGGATGCAGGCTTACTAAACTACGTTATAAATCAAGTTTGAATTTATATCCCTTAACTATTTGCTTTATTGAATTTAATTATATTGTTGCTTAGTGTGTTTAATTGAATTGATTGCAAATTTTTTATTTATTAATGGAACACCTAATTCACCCAATTTTAGGTATTTTGTTGCCTTAATCATATAACAACATTACTACTATAAAATATGTTGGCAATGCTTGAATAATTTTTTTTTAACATATATTGAAAGACCTTGACATTTCACTGTAGAAATGAACAATGAAGTACCCAATCTTTTTTCACCTTGTCCTCAAATTTATTGACATTTTTTGTAATTTCGAACCTATTTTTTTGTTTTTAATTTCATCCTTCAACATTGGATTTACTAAGTACTTAACTTTATAATTTATTTTGATTTGCTTTCTATAGAGTTATCACGTCTTATGACCTGAGTCACGAGTTTTTTAGGTTAGCCCGGGTTAACTCTGGTTATTTTTAGGCTTTTTTCTAAAATTTTTTTCAATCATATCATTCAATATTAGATCGATTGATAATTGGAGTTTATAAATATTTTAATTTGCTTTTTATGGAGTTATTTTGATCCTGACCCGGGTTGACCCGTGTAATTTTTTTTTTCAATTTAATCCTTCAACATTGGGTTGATTGAGAATTGAGTTTCATAATTTTATTTTTGATTTGCTTTTTATGGGGTTATCACGGTTTTATAATCTAAGTCGTGGGTTAGGCCATTTGACTCATCTTTTTATTCTATTTTAGTTGGATTTATTTTTTCAATTTTATTATTTAATATTGAGTTAATTGGTAATTAGATTTTATAATTTATTTCAGTTTGCATTCTATGAGGTTATTCTAGTATCATGACTCAATTGTTTTTTTTTTTATCTTTTTTTTTTAATTTTATTATTCATCATTAGGTTAATTGAGAATTAAGTTTCATAATTTTTTTCAATTTACTTTCTATGGGGTTATCCTAGTTTCATGACCTAGATTTCAGAGGTTAACCCGAGTTAACTCAACTATTGTTTGTAGTTGGATTTTTTTTTTAATTTCATCCTTAAACATTGAGTTTATTGAGAATTGAATTTAATATTTTTTTTATTGGATTATCAAGGTAGGAGCTAGGTAATGAATTTAGCAAGTTAACTTGAGTTGATATGAGTCAATCTAATATGTTATCGTTTTAATATTTAAAAAAAATATATCGTCTTGATTTTTTTATTCAAACTATATTTTTATCGGACGTCTGTGTTATTTTTAAACCTGCTAAGTCGACCAAATCAAACCAAATCAATTTTTATATTGTTTAAATTTTTTTATATTAAAAAAACATATTAACAAATGTTTTTAAATTTAAAAGAAATATCCAACTTGCATCATAACATGAAAAATAATCTAATATCTAAAAATATTTGATTGGACACACACATAG
>Ga0307515_10002887_pt1 | contig 36524 bp, 38 predicted proteins | sample 17_EM_MG_FD_194513 | JGI IMG/M metagenome (GOLD analysis project Ga0307515, IMG submission 194513) | Populus trichocarpa ectomycorrhiza microbial communities from riparian zone in the Pacific Northwest, United States - 17_EM | ecosystem: Host-associated > Plants > Roots > Unclassified | place... | reverse complement strand
GGTGAGGGGGGAGATTTCTTCACCCCAAAGCCCCAGCTGTAGATAATGTATATCTATAGCTGTACATAATATTTATTAGACTGCGGATCCCTGTATTTTATACCAAACTAGAGATACCTTTATATATGGGATGTGGCCTCCTTGAATCGATCGCGAAGTTGGCCGAACGGAGAAGTGAACCGAGGGTCGTTGAATCTTCGATCAAGCTGTCATTCCGGCGAAGTTAGCGTTCCAGGCGAACCGTAAATAATGATGTTGGACGAACGGACAGCTCGAACCTGCAAGAAACACTGTGAAGCCGAGCATGCTGGAGCACAAGATACATGGGCGTGGACATCCGAGCGAATAAAACGGAGGGAGAGAGTAAAGAAATGGGTCGAGGGGCGGATGGTGAAGATTTTATACCAAAGCGCCTCGTGACGACGACGCCGGCGTTAAATCCGTTCGCCACCTCCGAGCACGAGGAGTCCCAGTCATCGATATCCATGAACCCCATTCATCGGCGGGCCTGCGAGAAAATTTAACGATTAACGCCGCGCCCTCGTTTCGCCGAAACGGACGAACCAGGTGAGCCGATGGGTCTCCCCATTGTCCGTTACACGGACATACGATGTTTGGTCGCGGTATTCATCCATCCATCCATCGATAGAAGCACCGATATGAAAAGACCGAGCCTTGCTTGGTACACGCATCCTATCCCGTTGGTCTGTCAGATCAGATCAAGAACCAACTCTGTGCTTTTGTGCCGCCAGCGGAGCGGCAGCAACACGATCTCGTGCCCGTTCTAGGAACAAGGCAAGCTCGACACGATATCTCCGTTGGGTGATGGGTGGGCAAAGCGGCAGCACAAGCGTCCAGAAGTGCAAAGAGGTGAATGAGAAGTTTATTGACGTGGGAAACCGACGTTCTAGGTCACTGATCCATATTCTCGCAGATTTTTGATGCGCAGCGCGGCGCCGCCGTGCCGATGTAGCTTTACTCAACACAGTTCCCCGCCAAGTGACATGTACTGACACCTTATACGAATTTTGTACCCTCCACTGTAATCTGTTTTGTCCGGTCTCTTTTTTTTTCTTGTTGCCGAACGAATTTCCGCCTTCCCTCGCCTCTATCTACCTGAATGGACATCGTTTGAGCGGACAATCCAAGGGGCATTTAGCGTGGACAGAATAGAACACGTTCCGTCTCAGTGAGTTAAATTACCGCTGTTTTGAAAGACCTTCAAAGTGATAGCAATCTTTACGGCCAGCGCTGGTGTGACCCAGGATAGTGCCTCGCGGTACTACAAGTGGCCGACGGACACCGTTGGGATCGATCTATACCAGGTATTGCTCAACCCGCCGTTGCATATCCCACTTTGAGCTTTCTTCGATGTTCCCGCAGCCCGTCCGAAAACTTGGGGTTACGACGACCGCAACGCAAGCGGATCTAGCAGAAAAACTTATGGAGACCGTAAGTGACGGGTATCTGGGAGGAGAGTGCCGTCGTATCTTCTCCGGACACGTTACGGACAGCTCCTCGCTGGAGTGCCTCATTGCTGTTGGTGAGTTAATTCCAGTTTCAATAAGACCCTTCGGACGTTGATACCATCCCAATAGCTACGTTAACCGCCGAGTTTATCGCATGCGAGTACATTGAAGAGGACAAATCCCTTACACCAGTTATGACGAGCAAGGTGAACGGATTACCAAGCGAGATCACAGAGTTGGCGCAGGAGAGAGCGCGGGCGGCCAACGAGAAAAGTTTGGAAATTGGAGGGCGGAGGATTGTCGCCATTGATGTGTATGAGGTAATGTTTCCGGAGGATCCTTTGTGATGAGCGCGACGAGTGACTGCGCCCCAGACTAAACATACCCGCGAAGATGTTTGGCAAGACCCGCAGATAATCGCCTCGAGGGGGTCAAATACACTCCTCGCTTCGGCTGGGGTCGGGAGTCTCGCCCCCTCTGGCAAAGGGTGCCTTATCGTCGAGCTCAGTACGCTATTTGGTCCATTCTTACACCAACAGTCACTCACAGCATTGCAGGGACAATGCCATACCTCGATTTTGAATATGCTGTATTCAGGGAAGAGGCAGGGCGACATTGTGCCTTAGTCGAAACCGGAATAGCACAGGGGCTGTCCCACCAGACCCTGGAGGTTGTAGCGGACCAAGTCCGGCGTTCTATTGAGGTTCTGGACGAGTGGGATGCAGTGACAATGAGTGCGAATATCTCCATATACGAGGTGCTGAACATGCGTTTGTTCGTGAGAAGCATGACTGATGTCTGACAGCCGAGAGACGAATCACTCTACAAGACGCTCCGGGACTTGTTCAGTTCATTGCTCACTTCAGAGGACCTTAGCAGTGATTTCGTGCAACTTCCCATCGATACAGGATTGGACCGAGCCTCACGGATTCTCCTGATCATTCTCAGTGCGTGGATGTGAATTCACACCCAGCGGGGTTTGCTGACCCGGCTATAGCCACAAAGACACGAAATCGTCCGTTATAAACGATTCCAGGAGAAGCCAATGGTATAAGTCAGTAGTGTTCATCCCTTTCTTTTCCGTCGTTCTCACGCCGAACAAGGTCGGGAAGCCATCGCTGCGCTCGCCCGTCAACGCGAATCGCCCTCTGCAGGGTCAAAGCTCTCTGCATTGTTGGTCACCCAGTGTGACGGGCGCGAGGATGCGGTTTACAATCACAGGCCTCACACCTTGACCGGCCCTCCGGTACAAATATACAACCCCGCATTTGTCACGTTCATCCGAGAGATGTCTCACCCGTGCACTGCCGTGGAATTCTCTGAAGTAGAACTGGACAACGCACTGGATTTCATCGATGCTTCCCTCAGTTTCTACGAACACGGATTCGGCCGGCGGACCAGGATACACGAACTGAAGGCATTGGGGTGTCTCGTTTCTTCGGAGATATTTCTCGAGCCCAGGGCGATAAGGCAGGATGGGACAACCACTGTCATTTGTCCCACCAGCGGACAGGAGGCGGTCGTCCGTATTGTTGAGGAAGAACGAAATAGGAGAGGGTGGTTCTGACCCGATCGCGAAGGCCGAGTGCGGATTTGTGCTGATTTGTTCTTCACAAAAGGTGACTCACTTTCCGACCGCCCCGGCTTACACTCAACTCCCCCCTTCCGCAGTATGAGCCATTCAAAAGTGCGTCATGTTGTCCGATGTTTCTCGTCGGAGTCGCCGGTCCACATCTCACCGTCTCTGGTGCCGTCTTCACGGAAAGGTTTGTTTCGCAACGGTTCACGGACTACATCTACCTCGGACCACTCCCTACCTCCCACGGAAGATCCGCCCTAGATCATTCCATCCGTCGGGTGGCCCAGGTTCTTCGCGCACTAAACCGAGCCACCGACGAGCTCGCAGATTTCTACTCAAGGCTCGAGTTCACGCACCCTCCCACACCGAAACCACGTGGATCATTGGATCTTCCAAGTTCCCACCCTCCTCCGGTCCCTTTGCATCCAATTTCCTCAGGTGTGGTACCCCCATCTTTCCAAGAGTACGCCGTGGGTGGCGAAACATACAAGGTGGACTACGGAGGTCGCCTCGCTCCATCTTCCCCGTCCAGGGCTGTGTTTAGGGGAACCGTTATGCGCAGCGAAGACCATGTGAAGCACAACGTAGTAATCAAGTTTACGGCTACGTATTGCGCAGATGCACACCGGAAGCTTGCTGGGATAGGGCGAGCACCACATTTGTGGTTTTGTGAACGCGTAGAGAGCGTCGGTATGTACGTCGTGGTCATGGATCACGAGGATGTGGTGCGCAACTATACGCGACTGGTGGAAAAGGAACACGTCGAACAGCTGCGGGCAGCCGTGAAGATGCTGCATGATGAGAACTACGTGCACGGCGACATCCGAGAACCGAACGTTCTTGTCACGACCGGCGGTTTGAAACTCGTAGACTTCGATTGGTGTGGGAAGGTAGACGACCGATACCCGGCAGATATTGCTCTCCTCCCCAGTCTTGGGTGGCACGACGGAGTACGTCGTGGGGGTCTGGTTAAAAAGGAGCACGACGAGCACATGTTCAAGCTTTTGACTGGATTCTTGTATACGGGGCAAGACCCCGACTCCCCGTGATAGTTCCAGCCATATCACTAGGTGACTGAGTGACTGTCCGTAAGGTTAGAACCATGTACACAAACATATAGACGAATATCTAATGACTTTTAAGGAACGTACAGGGGCCCCGACCGCTCTCTCGGGCTGCGGGCAGTACAAATCTCGGCGACAGAGATGACTGCGGTCGGCAGCGACCTTGCTTGCACGCGATTTAGGATGTTTGTGTGTCGCCGACATGTCTCTACGGTCGCATGTGGATATACACCACTCGTCTTCGAATACACCAATATGTTATAACGTTTTTTTACCACCAAATCTTGCTGATCATACCTACCGAAGACTCGTGGCAACAAAACTCATGTATCGGTCGACGCACCCATCCTAAAGCTCCAGGGCTAATACAACGACTTGTCATTAGCTATTTTCCGAGGATTGGATCGAGTACTACACTCGTCCCGAACTAATTTTCAAGACGTCATACGGTGATTTTGCAACGAACGACAGAATGTTTTTTTTTTGCCCCAAGTACGCGCGGTTTCAGTAGAACCCGAAAATATCCCCTCGTTCACGGCTCGTTTTTGCTCTGTCATCTCAACCTGCAAAAGTGAACACGGCCGGCTGCGCAGAGGATGCAAGCACCTCAACGAGGTTGCGGGAGCTCAGTGCACCTGCCCACTGCGAGAAGTTTGCACGCTCCTTCTCCCCGAACAACGTCCATCGATACGAGGTGGGCCACGTTACGATACTGGTTTGCAAATGACACGGTACAGTTGAAACGCGTTCAGGGAACATCTCGAGGCATTCATTATTGGTAAACGTCCCGATTTTATGCAGATGGTGAAAAGGACGTAGACACCCATTTTACAGGCTAAAGAAAGAAATCTGAGGAACGCTACAGAATATACATACTAGTACAAAAAAGTTTGGAGACGGAACCTGGAAGCCCGGTTTTCAACACACCCTCGACGCTCATCCTTGTTTGAAAAGAGCGAGCGAGTCTTCAGGCAAACAACTGTCCTTGCTATTTCTCTCGTGAACCTTCAAAACCCCATCCTTGCAGACGAGACTGATCCTTTCACTCGTCCCCCTCTTCTTCACCATGGTTTGGATCTCTTCCAATATCTTCCTGAGCTTCTTGAAACCCCGTTGTGCGTTGGCCTCGATCGCGATGAGATCTTTCTCTCCGATCTTACGCTTTGCGATCGAGGAGAATCTGCCGGTGCGGTGGACGGCGAGGTAATGATTGGGTGTCTGGGAGAGGTACAATTGGGGAAACGCGTCACCCCAATCGAAGTTGGCAGCGGAGATCTCTGAACGGGTCGTCATTTCGAGTAAGGTGGATTGAGGAACTTGAGTTCCGGCTCTGGTGATTTTTAGGTCGGTGGAAGTGAGCGGTGATTGCGTCTCTGGCGTCGCGGTGAATCGGGAGCTCGTTCCGATGGAGAGACCAGACAGTGCTCCTGAGAGAACTTCTTCCAGGTCGTCGTCGTTGATGCGCGGCTTCCTAACAGTTGTCTTTGGTCCAGGTTGATCAGAAGGAAGGCACCCGTCGACTTCGAATCGGACGACCATTTTTAGTCCATCGAAATCCTGGTTATGAACGCGTCAGTTGGGCGAGGCTTCCAGATTCTTGGTGGTGAGTAGACCTACGTATGTGACGATCCTGTGGTGACCTGTCCCTCTCTCGCACCCAGAGGCCGGAACGGTCGTAGCCTCTTCGAAGTTGAACCCATACGAACGGCGACTCCCAGGTTGCTCTTTCGTGATCTGTTCCCACCGATTCATTAGAACGGTCTTCGAACCGGCCAACTGGATGTCGATCCTGAAGTCCCTGGGCGGATCGTCGGCTTCAGGTGTGGCGTTGATCCACCTCAGAAGTTTCCTCAATCCGTTTCGGTCCGTGATGAAGTCGACGGAGGGCCAGTCGAATTTATCCTTCTCTCCGGCCCCTGATTGGGATTCGACGTCTTGGACGGCCCGGATGAGCGGGAAGAGAGTACGGGTACCCATTCGGTGACCATTTTGGTCTACAAAGTTGTAGCCGTGGTCTACCGCGACGGAGATTGGAAGGGGTTTATCTGCCCATATCCTCGGTGAACCTGGTTCAAAGGTGAGCGCGATTGTCACAAACTCAAAAAGTGTGGGGGAGTGGTAGAAAGTGTGGCGGGCCTTCCAAACTCACCGGGGACGATGATGCTAGGCACGGTTGCCTCGATCCAGTTGTATGAACCGAGGTAGGTGAGGTTTTTGGGTTGTATATCTTGTCCTGGGGCCCGATAGTCCAGGGTAGGTTTGGATACCACCTCTGTGGACTCTTTGTTGAGGCCTTCATAGAGGTCCCGGCCGTTGGGGTTAGGTCTCGCCCTTTCGTAGGCGTTTAGGGTGCGACCTCTATGAGGTGGGCCAGTGCGGTAGGGCCTTCGGTAGGACATGGCGGTATGGATGTGAGGAGGATCCACAGGGGCGGTGGCTTACCTTAGAACGCTCCCTCGTGTATTTCACAAGCGAACCTGATTTGGGTAGCATAGAAATGTATTGAGTGGTTCACTAAAAATACAAAATTCGCCCAGGAGGAGTCCTAAGATCTGAAGAGGGCCAGTGCGTACCCGGGTAGACAACTACCGGTCTTTTCTCTCCGATATACCCTCAACTCTTTTCCCTTGCAAACAAGACTTATCCTCCCGTCCGTCCCGTGCACCCTGACGAGCTCCTGGATAGCTGTCAATGCCACCTTGAGTTTTTTGAACCCAACCTGCGCGTTCTGATCGATGGACTCCAAGTGGGGTTCTCCGAGGCTGAACTTTTTGATTTCGGAGATGTTTCCATCCTTGTGTGCGCCGTAGTAGATGTGGGGCGTTTGGGAGAGGAATAGTTGCGGATATGACCTGCTCCATGCCTTCCTTGACTTGGAGTATGTCTTGAGTTCGATTAGGCGTGATTGGGGAACACGAGAGCCTGCTCGGATGACGGCTATGTGTGGGAAACGTAGTGTGGGTTTGTTGGTTGCGGAAGTACTGGGTGGAGGGGGACATGCAGAGGAGTTTAGGGTGGGTTTTGTGCGTTGTGAGTGATGTCTGGTGAGGTTGGGCTTGCGGTGCGGCGGGGTAGAACGGGAAGCTAGGCAAGCATCAACTTCGAAACGGACGACCATCTTGAGGCCATCAAAATCCTATTGGCGATCAGGATCAGTGTATTCGCTTGGTGAACGGTGAACGGTTGGGACACGTACGTAAGTGACGATACGATGATGGCCTGTCCCACTTTCGCAGCCAGGAGCGGGATGTGTGCAGGCTTTCTCGAAGTTGAAACCGTAGGACTCGGACTGCCCGCTGGTCTGTTTCGTCACCAGTGGCCAACCGTTGATGAGAACGGTCTTCTCTCCTGCGAGTTGAGTATCGAGCCTCCATCCTCGGCGGTCGGACTTGTTGTTTGCCCATGCAACCAACTTTCGTAGGCCGTTTCGGTCGATCACGAAATCGACTGAAGACCAATCGAACTTGGATGGGAGCTTCTTCCGGGTCGTGGTGGTCTGCACAGCTTTGATGAGAGGCAGGAGAGTGAATCTGCGTTTCATGCGGTAACCGTTCTGATCGATGAAATCTTTGCCGCTGTCGCGGGGAACAGTCAGGGGTGTGGGCTTCTCCACCCATATCGGAGGACTTCCTGTACACAACAAGCGTGGTGCATAGAGTTGCCCAGATCAGCTGGGGATAGGTGAGACTGACCTGGAACGATGATTGTGGGTGTGGATGCATCGATCCAGTTGTACGAGCCGATGTATTTCAAATCCTTTGGTGCGATGTGACCTTCAGTCCCTTGAAGTGCTGGATGGGAAACGGTTTCCAGCGGTTGTTTGATGAGGTCGTGAAACATCCATCGGTGAAGGCGTTTTTTCCGAGCTGCTGGGAATTTGGCTGGCAGACGTCTGGTTACAGATTCACGTGTACGATGAACGGCGGGCGCGGACATGGAGGGGAAGTTGCAAGCGTTGGGAACATTGATCATGCACGGGGATCAAATGTGCTCACGGAGGGAACCCCGGGCCGATGTACATGAAGTCATCATATCATGAACATCCGTAGCGGACATTCGACTCATTCAGTCGGATATCTGGGGTGGGCTAATTTGTACGTGTATGACATGGAGTGAATCACGAAACCTCATACGACGAGTCATGTGGAATGAAAACCCGTTCAGATGCTCTGGATGACTGCTGTCGTGTTTGAGGGTGGTCAATTTGCGCAAAACCAAACGGACGCAAGGGGATGGCATTATCAGCATATGAATGCGGGAGTGGGGGTGGTACATGATGTAAAAGCATTAGAAACCAGGGGGGACAATGCCCTTGGGCTGCTGTTCTGAACCCGGCTGAGGGTACATCGAAGAACCACCGAGCATCTGTATAGAATGTTAAAATGGGCACGAGGGGAAACGCATAATTCAGTGTGTACACACTTGTTGAGCGCCTTGCTGCTGGGCGAGCATCTCTTTTTCTTGCGCGACGATCTTTGCCTCGTCCTCTAAGCTGAGCGCGAGGGGGAGTCCAACCAACAAAGCGGACGTTGTCACGATCCAGACGATGTTTCCGAGAATTTTCCCGCCCTTCTTGAAGAAAGACGCGGTGGAGGTGACTTTTGATGAAATGGAGTGACGTGTAGAGGGAGGCACGATGTCCCTGAGGGCGGTGAGTCGTTCGTAGAGAGACTCGTCGCCGAGCTCAGACTCTACAGAGGAGAGAGAGGCGGAAGAGCCTGTCCGCGAGGAGGCGTGAGAGGCGTATGGAGAGTCGTTGACCTCGTCCTGGTCGTGGACGATTTCTACCTTGACCATGGTTGTCGATGCGTTGGCTAGGAACAGCTCTCGGCAATTCCGGAGGGATTGATCGGCAAACGCCGAAGAGATTTAAGAAATAAATTCCCACGTAATATTCGGTACCGAGTTCCAATATTCATGTTCCCCCGCTTGGGACGAACCCTCTTTCCTTTAGCTTGCTATCGCTTTCCTCGCCCCGCAAATCCGCCTGCCGAGCAATGTTGTCCCGCAACTTCCACTCTCATAACCCCGGTAGCTTATTTTTCTTTTGTCCGCTCCGATTGATGTCCCTTACATCCGTTTCGCCCAGCTTTGAACCTGCCCTCCCAGTCCGTACAGAGCCATATGCACGAGCTGGCAAAGACTTTGCCTCCGCCACGGAAGCAAAACACCGCTTGTGATGCCTGCAGGTCCGCGGTTCTCCCTCCGTTTCTTACTCCACTCATCGCCCTCCTTCAACTTGCAGAGCACGCAAAGTCAAGTGCAATCGAATCCCCGGCAACGACAAGGTTGGTGCTTGGTTTTTGCTCCCGCTCACCTTACCCACTCTGTGCTAAACTCCCACTCAAGTGCCAGGTAGGTTGCCCGCCCGAACTATCTTTTGTGATGATTTGGTGAACCCTCGATCCGTTCACCAGCATTGCTTTTCCAAAGACTATCCCTGCACGTTAGTACCAACCTTATGCCTTCCCTCACCGAGTCCTCACATGCCCCCTCCCCTCCTAGGAATTTTGTCCAGCAAGAGACTGCCAAAAAGCGGCACCGAAAACCCAGATCACAAAGCGTGTCAACTATTGGGTAACTCAGACCCTTTCCCACTCATCCTTTCACCTTCTGATCTAAAAATCTCCCAGAGCATTCCCGCCACTTAGGTAAGTCTTCATTCCCCATTCCCATTTACCTCACTCTTAGTCACATCGACTCATTTCAGCGGTCCGACTCTCAACAATTTCTCGGCTATTGGGTCCTCAGGGCCCTTTTTCGCCCAGCCTATTCAGCCACACCGATGTGTCCACCCACCCATCTCCCGTGAGACACCCGTCACGAATGTGTTGGCATACATCTTTTCGCCACCAACCCCAACAACAATGTGAGTTAGGACGGAAATGAAACACCAGCATCTCCTCACACGTGCTTTTGAAACACCACAATCGGTAGAATACTGTCATCGCCATACGATGACTGGGGTGTCGAGGCCCATAAACTTAATGATGAGGCTTTTAGGAAAGAGTGAGTTCCCGCGCATCACCCGGCGCTTCTCCGTCGCCGCCACCACCCGCTCACCCTCCTCAAGGTTTGCACAAGATATCGTCGAGGTTTACTTCCAGATCGTTCACACTCGCTTCCCACTTCTCAACCCCGAAGACTTTCGTAGCCGATACCAGTCAGTTTCTTTTATATCATCCGATCACTAGCTGATCCATCCTCTCAATACCAGTCCCCCCAGCGGAAGCACCAAGGCATCGGACCCTCTCCACCCCGCTCTCATCGCGACTGTCATTGCGTGGGGTGCTAAATTCGCAGAGAATACCCTTTTCGTTGCTGATCGACAACGGAATGGTGGGACCAAAAGCCTATTTGCAATTGCTCTCATAGACCGTGCCCGGGAACTTGCCGAGCTGCTCAAGGTCCACCGAATTTCAAGCCCGGAACATGTCGTCATTAGTCTATTGTTGGAACCACTGCAAAGCCGTCAGTCTGATTCTTTCATTCCTGATCTCATTAGAGATTCACCTTCGCCATCCTGCATCTAGAAAACGCCGAAGACCCCGTTTGTGAGTCCCGTGAGAGTGACTCCCGCTCGGCGGGGTGCTTGCTGAGCGACCCCACCTCAGACTACCACCGGTTCTGGCTTACTTCCGCCGTCCGATCATTGTTGAATCTTCAAGTAAGACATCCTTCGCCTGGCCAAGATGAGCTGCATTCTCAGAGTCGCTGCAGATTAATCACAAGAGCGTCATGACAAAAATTATAGACAACGAGGATCGTGGTATCATGATCTTTGCTTGGTGGATGACCGTACTAGCTGACGGTTACTCCGCCGCCTACTTCCGCAAGAAACCGATGCTGTGTGTTGTCGCTTCCACGTTGTCTTTTCGCGAGCAACCCCTTGGCTGACTGAATGCTCTTCTCGGTCACAGGGATGATGATGACTACGATATCGATTTCTACACGGCTGCTCCAATCACCGTTTCGGATCCAATGGATCCCCAGAAGCTGACATCGAACAGAGAACACCTCGAGGTGCGCGATTTATCCTTGTTAATACAATCCCACTGTGCCTGACGTCCAACTTTTCAGTTTCTGGTACAGTACATACGTACTCCTCTCCCACACAACGCCTTAATCGTTTGCAGGGATACTACCGAGCCAACCACGCTCTAGCGCGGGTTGCTCGACAGATCTCAAAACTGTTCTGGAAACCGTTGATCGAGAATGAGGGTATCCCTTTGGAGACGCTCCAGATGGTGATGGATTCCCTGCATGAGTGGAAATCCACATACCTGAAGGATGTGGGAGTGTCGGGCGGTCTAAAGGGTGATTTCATTGGCGCGATTTCAGCATGTTGGTTCAATACATTCCCCCCTTCCCTCCCCTTGATCATCGAGTGTCTCACAATTGGTTTAGGCGCAACTGATGCGACTTACCACGTAATGTGGGTTATCGTGTTCGATGCGGTAGACGATTACGGTATCAGAGAGGTGAATGATATCGCACGGAACCACGGTACCGACCATGGTCAACTACAACTTCCATCATACATGGATGAGGTGAAAGCGAGAGTGTTTGACGAAGCACTCCGGGGGGCGTCGAGGATCGCTGGACTTGTACGTCTCTCTAGACTCGCCCCTCCTCTGGTATTTATTTTCCAAAATCCCTCATCTAGATTGGCGTTTTGGAATCGAACCAATATCTGGTTAGTATTCACGTTGGATTAGAAACGCAATCCCACGCTGACCATCGTGCAACAACGAACAGAGGCTAGACCCTGCTGCAATGCTTCCACCGTGCCTCCACTCCGGCTTCCTGCTCGCAAAATTAGGCAGGCCGGAGGTCCAGAGTTGTATTTCTGGACTGCAACAATACAGTTTCGCGTACGAAGAGGCGGCGGATCAGGCAAACGAGATGGCACGGATTTATAATGCTGGAGGGGAAGACCTGCTGTATATGGCTGGTGCTGGGGACCATGGGAGGATGCCGTCGCTGAGTCCATCAACCACCGGGAGCGTCATGACTAACAGTTCGGCAAACGAGAGAGCGTGGTAGTCATCTGTGGTTCGTGATTTAAGCGGGGGTCGGGTTGGGTCATTTCTTGTTTTCAATGTGTTTCAATGTGTTTCAATTTGTGACCCCCCCTACCGCCCCTGATTTAGACTGGAAGATTGGATTCGTCAGTAGAAGTATCTACTAATTCTTGTATTTATGTCACCGGACTTTCTCTCCACCCCCCTCTCCCCAGTCCGCCGTGAACTCCTATCGCCCTTAATCCCGACTATGCTATCATATTCAACACCTTTCACATAACGCTACACCCTGAGTTGACTCGATTTCAGTGAACGGTTGATTGCGCGTCACAGCGCTGAGCTTACCTTGATCAATCTTCCGAAATGCGTTCAAAGAATTGCTTCAGCGTCCCCGAAAGGACACCCGGCAGAGCCTCGACATCACGAAGGACGACGTAGTACTCGAAAGGGAACAAGTCGAGGTAGCGTTCCATCTTGACCTCCATCACACCATTCGCGTTCTTCCCAACGACACCTTGTTGCATCGTCAGGATGGAGTTCTGTACGGCGCTGGCTGATGAAGTCCCGACTTTGACGTGGGAGTGGAGAGAATCGAGGATGACGAAAACGATCATGACCCTCTGTTCCTCCGCCTTCCTCAACACCGTCTTGATCCTTTCCATGTCTTGACAGATACCGTCCGAGATGATGATCTCCAGTTGCCACAGGTCCGCTGAGGAGGCAGACCTCGTCGATCGACGGTCCCGAGCCTGTTCGAGGACCTTCAAGCTGGTCTCGACGAGACCGAGTAGGTCTGTGGCTTTCTGGTTGAACCGGAAGGCGTTGAGAAGTTTAACTCCGGCTTGATCGTTGAATGGACCGCTCTCGTTATCGAACCCGTGTAAGACCTCGATGGTCTGTCCGAATTTTGCGATCCCGATATCCCCGACTTCGAGCCTCGCGAGAGCACGAGAGACGAGAGCGAGGGTTTGATAGGCCAAGTGTATCGAATGAGACTCGGCCATGGAGCGGGAGTCGTCTAACGCTATGAGGACTTGGTACTCGCGTTGGCTCGGTTTCGTACGGCGCAACCAGATCTTGTCTTTTGTGTACTCGCTCGCGATGTATGGGATGATCTTTTTCATGTTCAAACGCTTCCCGGTGCGGTAGTCGCCTTTGAGACGTGTGGCTTGGGTGGGTTCGAGGATCGACCGGAGCTGTTCGCAGAGAGCGTAGGAGAGGTCGTGAGTGAGAGATTCGTAGAGCTTCCACATGTTTTGTGCTCCTTCGGAAGGGTAATCGTTGGCCTGCCAGGAGCGGAGCTCGGCCTCGACGTCTTCCGACACTTGTTCATCGAGACGGGGAGCGCCATTACGAGGGAGATCGTCGGGAGAGGGCTGTTCGCCGACGGTGGCGGGCTCGCGGAGGTCAGCGATTTGATCTCGGGTGAGACCACTCTCCACGGCGGCTTCTGTCTCAACCCTTTGTGGAGGCCGGGACTCGGATGACGGGTGTTGGTCTTGGCGTTCCTCGATTGTTGTGTCATCAATATCCATGGGAATTGTGTCGACCACGGGTTGAGCTTCGTCGAGGAGCGTGAGGTCGTTCAAACGTGCTGCTTCTTCTTCCCCCGCGGCCCCGAGTGCTTCCATATCCTGGTCTTGGTCCTCTGGGTGAGAGTACTGAAGTTGTGAGGGCTCTTGTGATATCGAAGGGATTGGAGTTGGTTCTGGGGCTTCGCTGCTCTCCAGGATCTGGTCCAGATTGCGTCGGACCTCCTTCAAGGCATCTCCCAAGTTTCGGAGTGGGTTGCTCGTCAACTGAGCGGCGGCTGTGGCTCCTTGAGACTTGACGTTGGAGGTGTCCTTTCCGGTGTCGTTGCCTTGACCTCCTTCCTCCTGTTCATCTTTCTCACGTTCGTCACTGGAAGAACGTTAAAACCTGCTTAGGCTGACGGGGAAAGAGACTTACACATCCTGAGTCATCTGCTCCTCTTTGTTTTCACCGGTTTGGCCTCCTCGGGTACGTTTACTCTCTTCGCCCGTTTGTACATCCTCCCTGTTCGTGTCGGTACTCGGCTCCGCCACTCCATCGTAATCCTGATCAGTTCCCCCATGAAGATCTGGGTTAGCCAAGTCGGGTTTCTGGTTGGAATCCGGGTCCTCCGCATCCGTCTCTCCGGGTTTGTCGGTCTGGTTTGTCTCCATCTCATCATTCTCCTGAGCGGCCTCCTCTGACATCGAAACGTCTTCCGGGAAGGGATCCTGTCTCACTGTTTCCTCCTCGGGGTCTCCTTCCTCACTCATCTCATCATCGTCATCTTCATCTCCCTTCTGGACCTCGTCTTCACCGATCTGAAGATCTTCAGGAAGATCGAGGGTTTCCGTCTCGTCAATCCTGTCCTCAATTGGGGCCCCTTGCGCGCCAGGTTGTTCCTTGTCCATCTCCGGCGCATCCTCTGGTATATCTGTTTCGACCGTCTCAGTTTGTTCCTCGTCATCTTTTTCCCCCTTTTGCTTTCCCTCGTTCTCCTTAGCAACGACCTCAGAATTCCCCTGCTGTTGTTGGGAAGAGTGATCCTTCTCCAACTTGTCATCAGAATCTCTCGGTTCCTTCCCTTGCTCGTCTCCCCACAGGTTCTCATCGACGGCGTGTGGGTCACCTGCGTCCAGATTCTCGGCTTTGTCTTCGACCTCTGACTCATCTCCTGATTCACTGTCTTCTTCTCCCTCGTCTTGAGATTCGACATCCTCGAGCTCTCCACCAATGTCTTGGCTCATCTCAATCGCCTTGTCGTCTCCGTCCTTCTCCCTCTCCATGTCCCCCTCTTCTCCTGCATCCTGTAATCCTTCGACCTGGCTTTCTTCCTTGATCTCCTCACTCACGTTCTCCTTTCCCGTCCCCTCACCCATCCCGACGCCGTCAGCTGATTCTTTCCCTTCACCCTCTTGCCCTTCCCCCTCGGATGATGGTTGACAGAACCCGTCGTTACAGATCCTCCGTACAATGGAGCAAGAAATATACGTGAGCTTGAAGAGCGCATTCGTCCAGTTGTGGTGGTTGATCAGCTGGCGGTCCGCGAATACAATGTATCGTTCCAAGAACGGGAGGATATAACCGATCGCGTTGGACGTTTCGTGGTGAGGAGCAGCTGAAAGGGTGACAAGTAATCGCTGAAGATGGGCGGTCATTTTGTCGAAGTTCAGTGATTGGGTACATCTCATCACTTGCGACAAGCCTCGGGTCAAGAAACGGTCTTTGGCGGTTGGGTCCTCCGCGGGTTCATCCGACGCTGCAGCTTTCAAAACATCTTGAACGTCGATGAGCATGGTGTCGATCGTCAACCCCACCTGGGTAGCCGCGGTGTCCGAGTTGGAGCGGAGATCCGTTGAATCGAAGTACGGCCATTGTACGGAGTTGATCCAATTCCACACCGGTGACACAAAATGATAGGTGAAGGCATGATGCCTAGCGAGGTTCCTCAGAGTAGTTGAGATGTCTTCAGCTTGACCGATTGTGTTGTTCAGAACAGAGAGCTCCCCTGTAAATCAGATTAAGCTCTACTCATTCTTCATTCACTATAACACGCACCTTGCAGCAGGATGGGAGGGGTGGTAGAGGTGACTCGATCATAGATCAGACAGATCGTCTGGGTCATGCCCTCTGCGACCGCGGAACTTGATTCAAGGGTAGTCATAACGACGCTGAAGTCGTCCCAAGAAGCCGTCTCTTGCAATGCAGAAATCGCATCCCTGACCTCACACAACGCGCTTTTCAGCCTGTGGCACGAATCCTTGGCGGACCGAAGGGTTGGTTCGACTTGGCCACCGCATGCCACAATGGATTGGTCTCGGGAGAGCTCCTGTAGCCTATTGACGAACTTCTGGAGCACTCCCGCCTTTTCCAAGGCGGCAGAAAGGCTGTAATTAGGTTAGTAAAGTCGTTACCAGGATAGAGCAGAACCCACCTTGAGCGCGATGAAAGCGAGTTGGAAAAAGCTGACTCCAATAAACCCACCGCCCGTTGGTACTCGTGGCTTGTGATGTCCTGGTGGTGTTTACCAGCAGCTAGGCGTACCCCCGGAATCAAAGATGCTACGCGGTAGAAGTAGTCTTCGCCTTTGGTACTCCACGTGGTCCAATGAGCGGGGCCCGAAAGGATCGGTTGCTCCCTAACCCAGCGTTGGCTTCGGTTCTGCGATAGTACATCTGGCTTGACATTACTCGAAAGGCCACTCCGTTTCAGTTCCTTCAGGTAGTCGCTGAAAGCTTTCTTCTTCCGGACCAGCAAAGCTTTGAAACCCTTTTGTCTCTTTTCTTTTGGTAGCGAGGAAGGAACGGTTTCTTTCGACAGGTCCTCCGAAGTTAGTATCAGTTCAACAGCAAGTTTTTCGATGTGTTTCGGTGACGAGTTTGTGATCAACTCGCGGAGGTCACGTGAGAGCAGATGGTCGAACCTGGTGAAAGTATGGCCGATTCCCGAAAGGCGCCTGGCTTTGGCGTACCAACTAGGGGCTTCCGGGAAAGAAGGAGCTGGGGGTCCCTCACCGGCAGGCGCAGAACCATCTTCGAGGGTAGCCAGATTGCGTTCCGGATCACTGGGATCAGGAACTCCGAAGAGACCGCTGACCGGTTGTCGAAGTATTTCGCGGAACTTGCGGATCGACTTGTAAAGTTGGTGGTGGGTCTTCCGGGCACTCTGCTGCAGAGCGCGTACGTTTGTGTCCCGCCAACTGGCCAACTTTATGAAACCTTGAATATCCCCTTCTTGAGTGACTCTGTCCCGGGAGAAGCGTTCCTCGACAGTTGCAGAAAATTGGCGGTAGTGATTCCGTGTGTGATGTAGGATGCGCGCCACCCTATTGAAATCCACGTGTCCAGAAACCTCGTCTTGCTGAGAGAGGACACGGAGGTGGTGTTCGAAGTCATGGAGTAATTGGATCCTGACCGGGAATTGTCCCAACGGAGACGTGTGCATGAATTGGTCGATCAGAGGCACGACGCTGTCCAGGTACTGAGAGAACGCTGAATCCTCCGACAGAGATTGCTCCGCGGCTGCGTAAGAACCGCGAACGAGCGTCTCATACAGCTGGAACCACCAGTCGGCGACGCCGGAAACGAAGTTCAGTCTTTCGGTTTCCAGGAGTGACTTCCAACAAGCCAGCTCCAACCGCCTCCAGTCGACTATGAGCTCGGTGAGGTTTTGTCGGAATTGTGCGAGGGTGTTTTCCCGATTCGAATACATCTCCCAGTCGTCGGTTTGTAGGAGTAGTCGTTCCAGAGAGGCAAGGACACGTGGCAGTGGGTTGGTAAGGGGAAGAGCCAGTACCATATCGCAAGAATCCCGAAGGTGCTGTAACACCATTTGGTCTGGCCACTCAGCGACGAGTTGAGACAACCTATTCCGGAGGGATCTCACGATAGGAGTAGCCCGGGATGCCTCGCGTACATTTGACCCATGGTAGAATTGACCTTCGTCCCCAGGCCGTCGCAACCAGTCAAGCCGGTCCTTTAGCAGCAGTGATTGGTACGGGGTCCCTGTGTCGTCGAGCGAGTGACTGAGTTGGTGAAGGTTTTCTCTCAAAAACCCAGCGAAGTAATCTCTGCTTAGTCTCGGAAAGGAAGAGGAACCGGTGTCGGGGGACGAATTCATGAGTGTTCGGTGGAATTGGAGAAATTCTGTCCCACTTGGGATCAGGGGGGAGGAAATGGTCGAGGGAAGTGGTGGTTGGGGACTATCGTCATCTCCACTGGAGTCCGAGAAATCGGGGAAGAGGGTTAAGAACTCCGCCTCCTCCTCCTCTTCGCTTGATGGCAACTTCTTGGTCCGGTACAGCGATGTTGCGGAAGCGCGATCTGCCTCTTCTTTTTCTCTATCAGCAAGCCACAGTCCCATGAGATGGTCATAAGTCTTGACGGCGTGGAACGATAGCGACCTTCGGTCGACCCCCGAAGAGATCTCAAGAGCGATTGCGGATAACCCGAGGTGGAGTGAAGCAGAACTGTCGGACTGATGGGCGATGGTAGTGTTGATCAAAACGCTCGTCCCCAGGATGGAGGGTACGGATATCAGAGCTTCCGAGAGAGCGATCGGATGGGAATTCGATCTGCGCCGGGTGAACGCGAGCCTAACGCCGAGCTTCATGTGGAGGATTGCCCATATCACCGGCGTGCTGATGTCATTGTATTCGGGGTAGGCGGTCTCTAGGCGGTGGCAGAATCCAGAAAGTGAGTCTTGGAACATTTCCTCTCTTTGGGAAAGTTCACGCGGGAGAGGATCGACTGGAGGGACTGAATAGTCGTTGAAGGTGAGAAGGACCTGCGACACGAACTTCGAGACCTCGGTCCAGTACATCCCAAGTCTCTCTGTCCCTCGGGTCCAGTTACGGCCAGTGGGGGTGGTTGCAAACCTCTCCTGGATATCGAGTAACTGCGTCTCCAAAAAGCGAATGACCACGTTGGAAGTGTTCCCGGACAGGCGCTTCTCGTGTTGTACATGCAAGTTCAGCTGCGATCGTACCTGCTCTTCCGCACTCTTCCAAAACCTGACTGCGCAACGTTGGGCTTCGAGGGGGTCAAGCGGAATGTTGGGTACGTAGGTTGCTATCATGAGTTTGCTAAAGGCAATCCAAGCGAGACCAATCTCCCGCAAAGAGGTGTCGTGGGATTGAAGCTGCGTGAGGGTTTCTGCCAACACCATCACATGGGGTTGGTCGAGGTCGACATTTTGAGCCTCCTGTATCACCTCGAGGAGATCCCCTACGGACTCAGGAGTACCGAGATCCAGCCTATTCGAGAGGTTTTGCAGCGTGCCAGGGAGGTCTTGGGATTTATTTCCGAATGAGGAGAGAAGCTATTCATCGTAAGCAAGCTGATCCCCGGGCGTTGGAAATTGAATACCATGATGATACATTGGATTAGGAACCCGGTGAGTGAAGTCTTCCGTGGCGTATGAATCCCGAGGTTCAATAGTGTAAGCTTGAGTTGGGCATCCATGGTGTTTGCATATTCTGCCATCTGAGAAAGGGTCACTCCGCTTGGGTTACTGCGCCGAGATGAGCATTGCCCGTGAACCATGGATTAATGTACTCACCACACGGCGACTGCATTTCTTGTGACAATTGGCAGATCCAATGCGTACTCGTCCTACGTCAACCGATTAAACACGAAGGTTAGTGTTAGCAAAAGGATACACACTTGGGCAACCCCATCCTTTCTCCAGGTATTCTCGAGCCACTGCCTTTGCACACGGATGACATAGGGAACATCGGCTGAGAGGCAGTGAGCGAATAGGTTGTCGCTCTGAGTAGGTGCTTACGCTGAGAGCTCAAAGAAGCCCACGATAGCTGTTGAAGGGAAAGGACATCTTGAAGCGGTTGTGCGTTGTCTTGTACGTAGAGGTTCAATAACCGTTGGGTGTACCATTTTGCAAACTTGGTGTCATCAGATCAAGATCAACATTAAGCCTTGCATACACACCTTTGGAAGTGTGGAATCTCCAAAGTAACCCACGGTTTGGAGCACATTCAACTGGGCGAGCCAGAACGATGAAGTAGGGGCCGCAGGGGATGGGAAATAAGGAGAAGCGGCCAGAAGCTGAACGATACGTCAACATCCGACACAGGCACAGCCCGAACGTGACACACCCTCTGGAATTGCTCCTTGAGGTCCTGGACGACCTTGACATCGTCGTGGGACAAGACGGCTGGTAGGGTGCAAAGCGCGGCGAACCGGAGAGCTTGAGGTCGAAGATCTAAGGCGGCGTCAGCAGTGCCCGATATGTATTCCGGGGAATGTTTCCTTGCCTGTGTTCCCACCGAACGAAGAAACTTTCTCGAGTATCTCCAGCGGTTGGCCGTCGGTTGACGGAGTAGCGTCGGTAAGAAAGGCGTTCCAGATATCGTAGAAACCCCATCCAGAAGACAAACGGATAAGGCTGTCCAGTTTTTCCGTTTGGACGACGATACTCTCAAAGCCAGGTGGCGCGGTTTTTAATGTCTCGTTTATCCATCTCACCACAATCTGGAGCGCAGAATAGTTTATCTCTTTACCAAGAATGAAACCAGAAAGGTAGTTGCTGAACCGGAGGAGTTGAACCGCTGTTATTACCTACTCAAGTGGTGTGTGAAGGTGGCAGCGAATAGGGACTGGTATACGTACAGTGATTGGATCAGCAGTGGACTGGGCATCAAGTATGGCCCCAGCTTTCTTGGGCACGCCATTAACGAGAGCCAGCACCTCACCAACAACACGCGATGGGCCGGATGCTGATGAAGTTGCGGGAACGCCCCCCTCAGGCACGGCAATCCTCCTGGCTTGAAGTTCCACGAGCAAACTCAGCAGACCAATGGCTTCTATCGTATGAGACTTATTGTCCGCGTCCTCAGTTCCGGAAGCAAAACAAGGCAGTGAATTGAGGGTAACGACCTGAGGCTATATACATGGATTGTATTCAGAGTATTATCTCAAGGGATACTAGACCTGATGCTGACCTGGAAAGACAGAAAATCAGATGGTATGTTCCACTTTCTACCTAACCTATGGCGCAGTCGCGAGAGGAGGGTGGAAAGAGAGCCCTCGCGTAATGGTTGCAAGATGGACCGCACGGTTAAGGGCAAGTCTGGCTGGCCAAATAGCGCCGAACACCCCCAAAAGCGAATGGCGTAGGGCAGGCATGCTGAGGGTGTGGTTCGGGCGATGAAGTGAAGAGGCGCTTCCTCGGTGATATCAGCGGAAGCCAAGGATATGGATTGGGAGAGGAGTACGGAGTGGATGCAATCTTGAGTGATTAGCCTAGTGTCAGGGCTGGATCCTGCCAGCTCCACGTCAGCGGAAGTGAGGCCAAGCCTGAAGGCTCGCGTGTTTGTCAAATCCTGTGCAGAGGTTACAGGTAAAGGAAGCGGGCCGATGAGAGCAACCTCAACCCCTCGATTCCTCATTGCTCGAGAGAGTTCGCCGTGCTGAGGGTCAACGATCATGAAGAGCCGGAAGTTAGGATGAGGCCGCACCACCTCAATGCCTCCGTCGACGCTACCCCTTTCGTTGAGCGTTAGTACACCATCAGATTCACAGAGGGAGTTGAGCCTATCCAGGACGGATGGACTACAGAGGTTCGCACCGTCCAGAGCAACCCAGTGTCCTTCCTTGAGTGCCTGGACGAGGGGGCCATCTACCCATTCGAACCGTCCATGAAAGTCGGGTAAAAGGAGGGTAGATCGCACACGAGTCAGAAGGTCTGCCTTGGCCTGATCAAGGATGATACTTTGCAAAGCGGGTAGCCCAGAGATGAAACGTTCTAACCACGTCAGAGAATCTTGAAGACTGTTGGTCCAAATCCCTTGGTATGATGAAGGTGCGAGGATTTGAGTCCCGACCAGACCCGAGCACCGAGCCATCCCGTCAAGAAACGCGTCGAACTTGTGTCGTAGTTCATCCAGCCGGAGATTGACATCGATCTGTTCGAAGCTGCCAAGGATATCCGTTGTGTCAGTGGTTGGGTTGATAGCTACCTCCTGCAAAACGTTCCCGGTTAGGTTGGAGAGGATGCGTAAGAGTCCGCTCTTTCCACTTGACCGTTCACCCGTGAGTATAACAAGCCATCCCCTCGAAGAACAGGTGGCTATAGTTTCTAAATATTCGAGATGGGACGGAAGAAGCGGGGGATGGGGTTGGTGAGGAGAGAAGTTCTTCCGAGTCGAGAGATGCGCTCCGATTTGAAGGAAAGAGGGTGAGAAAGAAGGGCGAAGGGCGTGGGAGGTTGGCTGAGCTGGAAGTGACTCTATGAAGATGCGGAAAACTCTTTCTCGGTCATCTGAAGTCCGGAAGCGGTGAAGGTAGAGAGTGTGGAGGTATTCAGATGGGTGTGCAAGTCGCCCGTTAACCTTCAGTAATGAGCCCCAACGAATCAAATCTCGTAGGTTGAACTCCCAGGGTCCGCCTTCACGGGCAAAAGCCTTCTTCTGGACTATTTCTTCGTTCAACCGCGAGTTGAAGGTGATCATCCCTTCCAACCATTCAATGGGATAGTCGGGGAAGAGGTGTTGGGAGATCAGTAATTGATCCTTCGGGTGAAGCTCCTCGACATAGACTTTGGTGAAACGATTAACGAACGACTTTGGTAATCCCTTCCGGCCGCCTCCTTGGTTCTGGGGGTTCTGGGCTGCAAATATGCGGAATGAAGGGTGTTTCTGGAATGAACGTCCAAGTTCTGGGATGTACACCGTTCCGCGGTGGTCCAAGACGGAATTGAGCCCTTCCAACACCGCTTGAGGGGCAAGGTTCATCTCATCCAACAATACCCAATGACCTCCCTGGAGGGCTCTGAGGAACTCCGCATCCTTCCATACAAATTGCCCAGGTGCGCCGCCTTCAACGGGGAGGTCGGATCCGAAGAGGTCGATGAGGTCCGTTTGGTCGGAAAGGTTGATGCGCGACAGGCTTTGGCCAACGACTGATGCAAGGGCGGTGACGAGACTTGTTTTCCCAACTCCGGGACTACCCTCCAGAAGGATGGGTTTGTTCAACTGGCACGCCCTTATGATTCGCATCGCATTTGACAGTGTGGTTGGAGCACCAAAGTTAAACGATGGCTGAATTGCCGACGCATGGCCCTTTCGGACTGAGAAAGGACCGATATGAACTGCTTCGTCGTCGCTTCTGAGGGAAATTTCGATATTACTGGGATTCGCGAGGGGGACTAGCCGTTGGAGTTCTTGCAGGGCAGATTGTTTGAGGCACCTGAGGGAGTCGAGCGTGAAGGATGAGAATTGGGAGAATGCACCAATTCCGTCCACGTAAGTCATGGATGCGGCTTGGTGCTACATCGCGAATAAGCACATCATAGGGTGGAAGGGGGTGAGGGACATACGAAAATCTCGCTGGCAGACAACTTCTCCTGTTCGTAGACGGTATTGGAGAATGTGATCCAGGCCTACCTCGACAAATCAGAGAACTAGTCAGTGAAGGACGGTAAAATAACGTACAAGAATGTCTCGAAGAGCGATGAGTGATCTATCGGAGGCTTGTACCGCGAGCCACTCGACAAAATCGAGCAACGGTTGCGTAAATGGCCGCAACTCGGCATGATTCCAAGAGCCGTTCGCAATTGTCTCCAAGTCTTGACGCTGATCGACGGAAGGGACCCATATTTCGGTGAATCGGTTCCTCATGGCAGGAGAGAGTTCCTTCTTTCCGTAATCTCCGCCGGGATTCATTGTGGCAACGATCTGGAAGCCATCTGCACCGGTGACGGAAGCTATATCGGCAGACTCTCCGCCACGTTCGGCAAGAACCATCGTCCGACTAGGTTCCAGAACGCTGTTGAGACGCTCCAGGACGGAGTCATCTGCCAGAGAGATTTCATCGAGGAGAAAAACACCCCCGCTCATCATGGCCTGGATGAGGGGACCGTCGTGCCACTCGAACATGGCGTAGAGCCTCCGAAATTTGGATAACGCGTCCTGTAACATCTGAGCCGAGGTGGGAGCCAAGGTGCTCGACTTCTGGGCGGAAAAGATAGCCTTCTGAATGCCTTGTGTATCGCTTGGCACATCCGACACACCGAGGTCTCCGAGGATTTTGAGGGCCTCTTGGGTAGCTTCCGCTTCCAGTGCCGCTCGATTGCGAACGGGACGGAGGGCGCCGATCAAATCAGCAGTCTCTGTGTTCTGGTGGCAATTGACGGAATAGAGCGCCCGAGACTTTGCATCGGCGTACATCTGGCAGACTGACGTTTTTCCGCAACCTGTTTCCCCGACCAGAAGAACTGGTTCGTTGGCCTGGAGCGCCTTTAACACAAGGAGATATAGGCGTCGTATTGAGCCCGTCCAAATGATCTGGGTAGTTGGGAGGTCTGGGCCGAGGAATGCTGAAAACTCTGCACCGCCGAGTTGTTGCCCATACAATTTGTCTTCATCGATGCGGACGCTCATTTCAGTCTCGATAACTTCTTTTACCACAGCCTTGTCTTCAGCACGACGAGCACGCTCGGCGAGGAGCATATATCCGTTCTCCGCCAACTGTTGGTAACCGACCGCATCCCTCCCTGCCCACCGAAAAAGGTCACGAAGAGTCGCAAAACCGTGTTTGCTCTCGAAAACTCGAGTGGATTGTCGTCGCTTGGTGAGTTCTCGGAAGACACGAACTATCTTCTGGGCGTAGGACGGAGCGATTCTGCATCGTTGGCAAAGGATCGTTTCCAACTCTCCCTGGGGAAGGTCATCGAAGTACACTTCCAAGAAGCGATTGCGGAATGCTCGAGACAGGACCTTCCTTCCGCCGTAAAGGCCTGGCGGATTTTGGGTGGCAAACAGGAGGAAGCTTGGATGCGGACGAACGACTTCCTGGGTCTCCGGGATTACGAGCTCGCGGTTATCGTCCAGAAGACGGTTGAGGGCTTCCAGCACGTCCGTCGGTGCAAGGTTGAGCTCATCCAGTACGATCCAATCTCCACGGCGTAGGGCGCGGACAAGCAGGCCGTCTTGGAAAACGAGTTTTCCGGTGGTGGGGTCTGAAACATACGTTCCGAGATACTCCTGGATGTCGGTATGCTCGTGATTGTTGATGCGCACGAAGCGATGACCTGTCCTCTTGGCCAGATATTCGATGGAGCTCGTCTTCCCGGTGGATGTGGGTCCTTCAATGAGAACAGGGAAACGTCGGCCAATGATGATCCTCGCGAGATCTACAAGCTTTTTCTCCACGGATGGTGTTATGATGTATTCTTCTGCGGGGTCTGATGGGAGGGGTCCCCTCGCGAGGTAGAAAGGTCCAAACTTTACGAAGTTATCCGGATTTCCAGGAGGAACTGGTTGTCTTGTCAGCAAAGACCCCGGGTTCTTGACATTCGCAAGAATGTGTCGTCGCGCCAAGGCTGTCAAGACCTCTGCACTCGGCGAGTCCAAGGTCATGGTGAACCCCATGAGACAACTTTCCCATAGCGCGCGTCGAAGGCCAAAAGAGTTCGTAGCATCTGAAGCCCACATCAACGACCTAGCCAATGTTCGCATGCTGTAGTGTGGCCGGCGGTTTTCACCGTCCGCAATCTTGCGTTGGCCGGACAAGGACTTTATAGCCGTATAGAAATCCGCGACATCCATAATGGCTCCTTTGTCTCCGATGGTACAGTGGCCGATGTACTTTTCGATAATGCTCAGAAGCGTTTCCCGGTCCGCGTCCGGAGACGGAACGTCGATCTCCATGAACCGGGATCGGATGTTCGTGGGGAGGTCCTTCTTACCCACGTCGGTAGCGGGATTCATACAGGCGAAGATGCGGAAATCGGGGTGGCGGGGGATAGGTTCCAAGGACCCCTGCTCTGTAAGTGTGATTGAGGAAGTAGCGCTTTGGAGAAGGCTGGAGATACACTCCAGAGTTTCTGTACTCGCGAGATTGATTTCGTCAAGAAGGATCCTACGTTGACGTCAAGACCTAGAACGAGACCAAACGGATACGGTGGTCACATACCAATCCCCTGAACGAAGCGCCTTGACGAGAGGTCCCTCCACGAAAGTAAAAGCAAACTTCCCCTTTCCCTGAACGTGTTGGATATCAAAGGTCCGAAGCTCTTGCTCGAATTCGTCCCAGTCTGCCTCGGAAACGGTTTCATTAACCTCTTCCACTCTTTGCCTCTTCCTGGGTCCTAGCTGGCCGGCGTTGAGTTGGTCACCGCTACCAAAAAATTCTCAGTCCATCTGTCATCGCGTCGCCATCGAAAGTTACTTACTGAGATTCATCAACACCCTTCGCTCGTAATTTCTCTTTAGCAATTTTGATGGCTTCTGTCCACAAGGCGACAGCCCTCTTCCACCTGGCCTCTAGGACTGCCTTCCGAACGGACTCCTGGAACTTTGGATTCTTCTTGTTGCTCAAAGTAGCCCCGAACAGCCTCATGAAAGTTTGGTAGAGCTTCGTTCCGGGAACACGAGCATCTATAGGTTTGAAGCCACCGAGAATGTCCGAAGATTCGGTCTGCTGGGAGAGGTTCATAGAAATGAGGGGTTTCCTAAGCATGGTAGCCAAGTGGGTAACGACACTTGTTTTCCCTGTGCCTGTCTCTCCCGTAAGGAGCAGTGGTTCCCCCAGTGAAATGGAGACAGCGAGTCGGCCCATCAGACGAATGGCGGGTTTGTGCATGGCGAACGGCCGGGAGTGTGTCGGGAGGATCTCCGTGCCAGGGTTGGCAACTAAACGTGTTCGGTCGACCCGAACCGCGACGCTTCGTCCGTTTACATCCCGCTCGATGTCGAACTCCGGTACCCGGGAGTGCAGAGCGACAGCTTGACGCTCCGCGGATAAACCTAGGTGGTGACCGGCAACGCTAGCTGCTTGCTCGACGAACTGTCGAGCGGAGGTGGTAAGAGCTCCAGCTCCGAAGAAAACATCGCGCGTGTAGAGAAATATTTCTTCTCTGAGGTTGACGTGCGTGAAAACGGAGGATAGAAACGCATCCCCTTCGACATCATCGACATCCATCTCATCACTAGAGGTAGGGGTAAGCCGGTTGATACGGGCGGAAAACCTTTCGAGCTCTCTGATCCCTATCCCCCGTCCAAGGGAGGGGAAATTGTTGACCGTAACGCACATATCCTCCCACAAATTCGTGACAGCCCGAGAGGCCCGCCCACGTAACCGAGGGAACTTGTGGTTCACAATTTGTTCGACTTCGGTTTGGGATGGAGAGGAGACGATGACCTCCGCGAACTTGTGAGAGCCAAAGAAAACGGGTTTAGGGTGTTCCCCATCCTTCGACGAGACAGATCGGGTGGCGAAGATAGCGAAAGAGTCGTGAGCCGTGACCACCCTGTGTCCAGGAACGGTCAATCTCCCCCGTCCGCCGATCCAGTTTCCAGGACCAAGGGATTCGACAAGTGGTTTTATGACGCCCAAAACATCGTTGGTCCCACGATCTATGTCTTTGAAGACGACCCATTTCCCCTGCTTCATTGCCCTTACTAACACGCCTTCCTTCCACTCAAACGTGCCGGGCTTGGTTGCAGAGGATACGTGAGAGCCGAGGAGGGAGCGAGGGTCAAGGGATGTGTCCGCCAAGTGGATCGTAACGACGTGGTTCTCGGAACGGGGATGAAGGAGGTTCGAGAGATGGTGTATCAGTAATGATTTACCGGAGGATGGGGAGGAAGTGAGAAGTATAGGGTGGCGGAGTGAGTGGAGTAAGGCGAGCTCGCGCAAGGCAGCTTTGGCACCGTCCGTCTGGACCAATCCGGAGGGGGGAGATGGAGATATATGGTCTCGAAGTAGGAAAATTCCAGACACCTTCACAGTAAACGGGCTACTCGGGGAAACGTGTTAGGTAAAGGTAGGTGATAATGATCCGTGACCCACCTCAGATCATTCTCGGAAAACGATTCCACCATGCCCTCAGTCTCATAGTAATAGTCGGGGGCGTCCTCAGCAGATGACTTCCAGAAGTCTGCTATTCGTGTCGCTTCGACTGCAGGTAAAACCCACCCATCAAGCACACATATCGATCCGTCGGTGTTCACCGAATAGGAGATTGGACAATCGACAGTTCCAACATCCCCGACGTAACGTTCCTCCAGTTTTATCCTTTCTGCTTCCCCCATCCCACTTTGTAGAAAATAACAACGGATGGCCAGAAGCCTTGCACCGGTATCGAGATTAGGGGTGTTGAATATTTTTGCGAGGGTGGACATGGGCCACGAAAAAAGCTTGGGTAGGGTGCGATTAGCTTGGAGAATGCGGTAGTAAGATAACAGCAGGAAGTGGAGTCGCGGATTGTCCACGGAAAATGCTTGATCTTCTACGTAATTCAAAGGTCCGCTGGGGCCGTAGGTCTTGTTTAAAAAGGCATTCAGAATCCTGTGGAGGGATGAGTAACAGTAAAATGAACTGCGGACAAAACCAACTCACGGAAATAACTCCGGATGAGGCTCAAGCAATAAACATAACGCGACGAGAATTTCGTCCGTACGACCGTCGACGAAGAGCCACCTCGAGCACAGGTCAAATAGAATTGGCCTAAATTCACGGGCTACGAGTAGTGTAAAGGCAGGCGTCACGAGCAGGTGGGAGAGAGCATCGAGAAGTTCGCGTGTGGTGGTGGTGCTTTTGATCAGTGTGACATGGGATGCAAATCGAGAATCCGTTTCCATATTCTGCAACAACGAACGAGTCTGACGACCCAGGTTCATCTTCAGCGGGTCTTTCAAGTCCATGTTCTCCTTAATAAGGCGGCGAGGGTGGGACGCGCCCGCCTCGAATTTTTTGGGTGGGAGAAAAAAAGGACGAGTCGATCACTCTCCGGATTTGGCAACGTTGAGTTTTCATGGCATCCACCTCAACAAAAGTATTCTCCCTCCAGGGAAAGAGCCTCAAGCTAGACTCGAGGCCAGACATCGAACCCCACCTCAAAGATGTCGACCCGACCGTCATCGAGGAGATTCACCTTGGTGGAAACACTATCGGTGTTGAGGCTGCCAAAACGCTAGCCGAGTTTCTTGAGAAAACAACCAACTTGAAGGTGTGTGTTGCAGCATTTGTTTCGGTTTGTGAGAGACCCGCCGGGTTAATCTGTATGAGAATAGATCGCGGACTTTGCAGATATCTTTACTGGTCGCCTTATTACCGAAATACCCCCCGCGTTGTCCGCGATCTGTGACGCTCTCAAGGACAAGACCTCACTCGTCGAACTCAACTTGAGCGATAATGCATTCGGGTCTCGATCCGTCGATCCAATCGTCCCCTTCCTCACGCACAACCGTAGTTTCCAGGTATTCAAGCTCAACAACAACGGTCTTGGACCAGAGGGTGGTGCGGTGATCGCCAACGCCCTTACTGAGTCAGCGAAACTAAGTAAGGGGGAGGGGAAGCCATCCCAACTCCGAACCCTCATCTGTGGGCGAAACAGGCTGCAGGATGGGTCATCTGCGGCCTGGGCTGAGGCCTTTGCCGCGCACGGGTCATTAGTCGAGGTTCGGATGCCTCAGAACGGTATTCGAATGGATGGAATCGCGAATCTGGCCCGCGGACTCGCACAATGCCCAGACCTCGAATACCTCGATCTGCAGGATAATACCTTCGGCGAGGTTGGCTCTACTGCGATGGCCGAAGCCCTTCCTGCTTGGACCAAGCTGACGTTCCTCAACTTTTCCGATTGCGTTCTTTCAACCGAGGGAGAGGGCGTCTCTGCCGTCATCAAGACCATTACGAGCGGATCTAACCCCAAGCTACAGACTCTACAGCTCCAGAACAATAACATGGAAACTCAGTCCTTCGCCCTGCTCGTCGAGGGGATCTCGAAGCTTTATAGCCTCAGGATGTTGGAGTTGCAGTGGAACGAGGTGGACGATGAAGAGGATGAAAACCTGCAGACACTCGTTCAGAGTCTCAAACAGAAGGGCGGAAAGGTTTTACTGAATGATGAGGAGGAAGAGGAAGAGGAGGAAGAGGAGACCGTTACGGGGGGTGCCGAAACCGAGGGTAAGGATGAGGACGCGGCAAAGACTTCCGCCGCTATCGACGAGCTTGCGGATCTGTTGGTTAAGACGTCTATTGCTTAGGATTTTGGTTGATACCCGGTCCAATTTAGATACAGATGCAATTGAATACAATTTTCGCAGCGGTATTGTACGTAGGTGAATGGTGTTCAACTAGGTGCTGGCTTGACGATAGTCCATTTACCTACTACCTCTTTGGCCTTGACATTCCCCTTCTCCGACTGCTGCCTGAACCAGGTCTCCACAGGAGTCTTGGAGGAGTCAAGGATCAGGGACCTCTTGAGCCACTCGGAAGTGTCAGTGACTTTGGGTAGGCATGTTATCTCCCGATAGGCAACCCGTAGGACTGGCCAGGACCGATCCCGTAAACGATCGTGGAGCGACGAGATTATCGCGCGCACGGATGAGGAGTCAAGATCGACCACCCTTTCACCCGGTTTCTGTGGCCGAGACTCCAGGAGTGGCATATAGGTCTTTGGCCGGGTAAGAGTCTCTACCCTGTAGTAATTGCATGATCGAATCGCCCCGGCGAGGGAAGCTAACCAAGAAACAGTTGGGGAATCATGCGCAATGCACCCGGAAGCAAGAAACCCCTGACGATGTTCGTAATATTCTCGTTGGGAGGGATGAGGAGAATCCAACCGCGACAATAGGGTGATTAAAATCGTCGAATCCCGTGAATGTGTAAGCGACTGGGAGGTATAGTATGTTGGAAGCAGATGTGAGAGGGTTGACGCGATATTGACAGCGGAAGAAAAGAGGATGGAAATTCGTAGGGATGTTTCATAGACTGGCGGATTGAGACGAGGAGAATAGGATTTGAACGGATAAGGACAGACCGGAGGATGCGAATCCATCTCGCCGTTTTGAGGCCATGATGCCTTCTCTTAGTTTCCCTGAAAACCAATTCAGACAAACCAAGAGTGCAGGAAAAAGATCCAAGGACACACGAATAAGAATCAGGACGTTGTGTCGCGCTTCTTCTCTCTCCTTGGAGTCAGGGCAGCCTTCTGGGTACTGCTTCCAATAATCGGATATCTGAATGATCGCTGTGAAAGCGAACACGAGTAGCGGTATAGTATGGGATAAATACCTTGGATTGAACGAAGGACCAATACTCTTCCTGAGTTTTGGCGTTCTTCAGGCTATCGGACTGGGGATATTAGGTGATTGCTGACGAAAAGCGGATATGAGCTTACGCGTCGCCGCCCTTCTCGAGGCCACTGCTACGACTGACGGAGGGCATCAGATTCATCCGCTGATTTTTCGTCGCATTCTTTTGATTTTTTCTGGACGGAGGGATGTATTTCTGCGAGGAGGACATGGCGGTGGCTGATGAGCGGGTCGACTGTGGTTTACGTAAAGGCGCCGAACGCGTCCAAATGCGGGTCCACGGTCAAAGTTGGAGGACGAACATCTCTCGCCACAACACACCCATCCACTGAAGGCATGAGTGTGCGTCTTCGATGCCTTTATCTCCTCTTCGCTCTCTGATGACCATCTACACCACAGAACTTTGTCACGATGGATGAGGACGTCCTCAGTGACGTCGTGCCTTCGAATATTGTGTCGCGTCAAGTGAGTCTCGGCAATTGTCAACCACTCGCGTCTTCTCCTAACAAGCCGACTTCTAGCCCAGCGAGGGCGCGGACGGCGAGAGCGAATTTATGGACGACGGTGATACTAACGGCCAGGGCGGGGAAGAGATTGATGAATTGCAGAGTGAAGAGGACGTGAGTGCCACCCCGACTCCGCTGGACCACTTTTTTAGATTGACGTGGTGAAGGATGCACCGCGAGCGTCTCCCTCAAAGTTGGCTCGGATGAAGAATGCTGCTGAGCGGACACAGAAGAAACAGAAGCGGAAAGCTGATGAGAGCGTGCTGCAGGCTAAGCGGGAGGAAATGGACAAGAACAAGGTATCTCCCCCGTGCCTCTCTCTTCCGTATGGCATACCGACTCTTTGAAAGATCTCAGATGCGGTCAAGCGTTACTCCTATCTCCTGGGTCAGACCGAGCTGTTCAAACATTTTGTGGACATCAAGGTGCGGCATGTCATTAAAACTCCTTCCGCCGTCACATCGTTTAATCGGATATCTAGAAAGCCCGTGACCCACAGTATGCAGCACTCCTTGATGCACAGCCGAAGGCCAAGGCGAGGGGTCGTAAAAAGGCTGTGTAAGTCGTAGTAGACATCCGACCCTACTATGCCCTGTCTAACGGTGCTTCTAGTGACAACAATGCCCGCCATCGCAAGTCCGAGAAAGAGGAAGATGAAGAGCTATTGAAAGGAGGCGAATCCGCCGTTGACGGCGACGACCAGCCGTTTGTTTTTGAAGAGTCACCCAGCTGTGAGACCTCCGTTAATTTGTTTCCCGCTTGTGTTCCTCAAATCGCCTCCCCCAGTCATCAACGGCACGATGCGGCCATATCAACTCCAGGGTTTGAATTGGATGGTCTCGCTTCAACATAATGGGTTAAATGGAATCCTCGCCGACGAGATGGTATGGCCTCAGCACGGTTTCCGCGTGCCCTTTTATGACCTTTCCTTCTTTAGGGCTTGGGCAAAACATTGCAAACGATTTCATTCCTGTCGTATTTGAAACACTACAGGGACAACCACGGCCCTCATTTGATTGTCGTCCCGAAATCGACGCTCCAAAATTGGGCAAGGGAATTTGAGAAGTGGACCCCGGACTTCAATATCGCTGTTCTGACCGGTGGGAAGGAGGAGCGTGCGGAAATCATTACCAACAGGCTCCTCCCACAGGACTTCGAAGTCTGTATCACAACTTACGAGCTGTGTCTGATCGAGAAGTCCGCGCTCAAGAAATTCTCCTTCGAATACATCGCCATCGACGAGGCGCACCGGATCAAGAACGTCGATTCCATACTCTCCCAAATCGTTCGATCCTTCACCTCCCGTGGTCGACTGTTGATCACCGGAACCCCACTGCAGAACAACCTGAAGGAGTTGTTCGCTTTGTTGAATTTCATTTGTCCCGAAATTTTCTCGGATTACGCGGATCTGGAGAGTTTCCTACACAAGGACGAGAAGGACGCTGATGCTGTGGAAGAGAAGAGCAAGAAGGTCGTCGAGGCTCTGCACAAGATCCTCCGTCCTTTCTTGCTGCGGCGCGTCAAGTCGGATGTGGAGAAGAGCTTACTGCCGAGTAAGTTGTCCCTGTCCTCGTTGCCGGGAGGTTGCTGTTGTTGACCGCACGCATAGAAAAGGAGATCAACATCTATGTGGGACTTACTGAGATGCAACGCAAGTGGTATAGATCAGTCCTCGAGAAGGACATCGACGCTGTTAACGGTGGGCACATATTGTCCGGGATGAAGACCCCCATTGATCGTGCCAGTAGGGTTGACCGGAAAGAAGGAAGGCAAGACACGGCTGATGAACATGGTCATGCAATTGCGAAAGGTCGCTTGTCACCCGTACCTGTTCGAAGGGGCTGTACGTTGTAACAGCCGTATATTTTGAGCACCGGCGCTGATGGCTTAACTAGGAACCGGGACCTCCATACACCACAGACGAACACCTCGTTGAAAACTGTGGAAAAATGGTTATTTTGGACAAAATGCTGGGTTCCCTGAAGGTCAAAGGGTCTCGCGTCCTCATATTCAGTCAGATGAGTCGAATGCTGGACATCATGGAAGATTACTGCTTGTTTAGAACATACAGTGCGTCCTATCACGCACAATCACCAGCCTGCTAACGCATGGCACATCAGAGTACTGTCGGATCGATGGGAGCACTGCCCACGAGGACCGTATCCAGGCTATTGATGAGTACAACAAGGAGGGAAGCGACAGATTCATCTTCCTGCTTACCACCCGCGCCGGCGGTCTGGGTATCAACCTAACGTCCGCTGATGTCGTCATCCTTTATGACAGTGACTGGTAAGGACTGATATTTCCCCTGTGGTTCTGGTCCTGACAAGATGCACAGGAATCCACAAGCCGACCTCCAGGCAATGGATCGCGCCCACCGCATCGGTCAAACCAAACAGGTGTTCGTCTTCAGGTTCATCACCGAGGGTAGTGTCGAGGAGCGGATGTTGGAGCGCGCGGCTCAGAAACTCAGGCTCGATCAACTGGTCATCCAGCAGGGCCGGCAGCAGATGTCGAAAGGTAAAACCAAAGCCCCTTCTCGCGTAAACGAGCATTTACCTAATTTGAGCAGCAGCGGACAAGGATGAGCTACTGGAAATGATCGCCCACGGTGCTGAGAAGATTGTCAACTCGAATGAGGAGTAGGTTCCCTCTAGCCATTGTCCTGTGGCGAGCGCTGATGGTGTTCCAGTCTTATGATCGACGACGACATCGATGGGATCATTCAACGTGGTGAAAAGCGGACAGCGGAACTGAGTAACCGGTATGAGGGCCTGAGTTTTGAAGACTTGAGCAACTTCAAGTCGGAGGCTTCCGTCCAACAGTGGGAAGGAGAGGATTTCCGTGCTGTACGTGACTCGCATTGTCTTGAAGATGACCAGGCACCGACCAACATTTCCGCAGCGAAAACAACTCAATTTCAACCTGCTTTCCATGCCCAAACGGGAGCGGAAGACAAACTACTCGGTTGATGGGTACTTCAAGGATGCGATGCGGGTTGGGCCGAGTAAACAGGAGAAAGCGCCGAAACTTCCGAGGGCACCAAAACAGGTTCAAATGTAGGTCACCTTTGCCTAGCTCTTTGTTTGATCGCTCATTGACGACTTGTTAAGAAATGACTTCCAGTTCTTCCCGCCAAAGCTTGCGGAACTGCAAGAACGGGAACTTGCCGCTTTCAAGGTAAGCTCAAAAAGTGTCCGATCGTTCTTACGTTGTTGACCCCCATTTTAGAAACTGAATGAAATCCCCGCTACGGTACGCGAGGGGGGGGCAGATGACTCTCCGGAAGATTTGGAGAAAGAGAGGCAGGTTGCTCAGGAGACCATTGACAGCGCTGAACCCCTAACAGAGGAGGAACAAATCGAGAAAGAGGCGTTGATCAAGCAGGGCTTTGAAAGCTGGAGCAAGCGTGATTTTCAACAATTCATCCGAGCCCTGGAGTCGTATGGATGGTGCGGTTTTCCTATGGTTACCACGTTGCATCGGCTAACCAATTACATTTAACACAGGACTGACGACTTTGAACTACTGGCATCGGAAATCCCTGACAAATCGGGTTGGGAGGTTGAGCAGTACTACCCCATCTTCAAGAGGAAGTGGAAGACGCTTGCGGATCATGCCCGAATTGCCACTCGTATCCAGGAAGGAGAGGCAAAGCGGAACAAGCGGTCGAACCTGGAGGCACTCTTGGGGGAGAAGATCAACTCTGTGGTCTACCCCATGCAGGAGCTTGAACTCAACTACCCATCTACGAAAGGGAAGGTGTACAGCGAGGAAGAAGACCGGTATCTCCTGTGTCGACTCAACCACTATGGGATGCAAGCGGAGGATGTGTATGAGAGGATCAAGCGGGACATCTCGGAATTCCCGGTTTTTCGGTTCGACTGGTTCTTCAAGAGCAGGAGTCCCCAGGAATTAGCGAGACGTTGCACGACGCTGCTGAGTATGATTGAGAAGGAGGCTGAGGCTGAGAAGGTCGATGGGGTCAAGAAAGGGACGACCAGCAGAGGAAAGGTGATATTTTTTATTTCAAATCCACTACAACGAGGGTTTCTCACACAGAAACGCGACAGAAACGTGCGATTGAGGAAGTCCAAAAGGAGGAGAAAGCACCTGCAAAGGCTTCACGATCAAGCACGCCGTCAACGAACACGACTGGTGCGGGGACACGGAAGCGGCAGAAGAAGACGTGAAGTTTATTCCCACCACGGTTCTGTAGCGTACGATTTCTTATCTTTCCATACGTCATATCCAGCAGCATAAAACGACCTTCCTGGAATCGAGGCGAGATCTATGGGCCTCGGTAGTACGACTGTGTCTTCGTCTCAAATGGCTCAAGCACTGAGGGGTCTCTTATGACTGACCTGACGATGAGCTTTGCCATTGGGTGACTATCCGTAACGCTAGAAATATACATACCCACTCCAGTCCATTAGCCTAGGTTTACTCCCCAATGTCTGGGGCACTCCGCACGATGAAATCAAAAGTTCAAGGATAGGGACAGCACCAGCACCAGCGCCTTGCAGACCTGAAGTAGGTGGGGTTACGATCCGACGTCTACGAGAACCAGACCAATGAACCCATTCGGCGGACAAAAAAAGCACAGGAGGGAACCCGCCACATCCGGCCGAAACGTACCTGGAAGTGACTGCTTCCTGGCTCAAAGTATTCCTCAACTTCGCCCCAAGGTTCTCTCTGCTTTCCTCTCCACCCGAAGAAGCGCCCATCTGGCCAACAGTGTTCTGTTCTATGACGGTCTTCACGTCTGCTTCTGGCTCGGAGACTAGGACCCGATCGTTCATCGATGATGATAAGGGCGCAAGGACTTCCGCGTTATGGGTCGGCGACGAACCGGTGGTGGAGGCGACTGAGGGTACGCGGAGGTTGGATGTTGAGTGTTTCACCTTCTTGTGGCTTCTACGGGGAGATGGGCCAGGAGGACACATCGAGAGCTCTGCTGAGCTCTGATGCAGGCCGTGATCGTCATGGTACTTAGGGAAACGTGGAATTAGATAGAAAAATAAATTCTCTCCCCCATGCCCACGGTTAAAACCCAGCGAAGGTCATAGGCCATGATATTCGGCTGTGGTCCCAGTGGTCCCCATGTCTATTTGTTCTATTCGTACGCACGTTACCGGGTCTACCTTTCTAGCCAGGTTCCGCACCGTCACGGTATCGGCAGCACGGGTTTCAGGCTGTTGTCGTCACCAAACCCACCATCAACGTCCAACCCTTTGCAACGACCACCATGACATTCCCCTGTTTCGTGTTGGGCAAAGGCTCCTCATCTTACGCCTTCATCGACTCGCACCAA
>Ga0307515_10002886_pt1 | contig 36545 bp, 33 predicted proteins | sample 17_EM_MG_FD_194513 | JGI IMG/M metagenome (GOLD analysis project Ga0307515, IMG submission 194513) | Populus trichocarpa ectomycorrhiza microbial communities from riparian zone in the Pacific Northwest, United States - 17_EM | ecosystem: Host-associated > Plants > Roots > Unclassified | place... | reverse complement strand
CGCTCGATCATAGCCTGCAAGTGCATCTCCAAACTCGCTCGGTCACAGCCTCAGAGTGCATCGCCAAACTCGCTAGGGCACGGCCTCCAAGTGCATCTTCTGAGTTCACTCGATCTCGGCCTCCAAGTGTATCTTCAGACTCGCTCGATTACGGCCTGCAAGTTCGCATGAACATGGCCTCCAAGTGCATCTCCAAACTCGCTCGATCTCAGTCTCCAAGTGCATATCCAAACTCGCTCAATCACGGCCTCCAAGTGCATCTCTGAGTTCACTTGATCTCCGTCTCCATGTTCCTCTCAAACACGCTCGATCAAGTACATCTTCAAAGAGCGACGGCGGTTGTACGGAGATACAGGGGTAACGGAGGTGGACAGAGTGACCGGGAGTATATATTCGGCAGACCCCGGAGTAGATAGACATCATCTCATTTCCATCTCCTCTGATCATACAATGAAAATTCACACTCTATCTTTCCCAACTTTTGGTCTCACTCGCTGTGTCCGAGATTTCGTGGATCGTCACGGCCGGGTAGTATCATATCTTCTCACCTTCCTACGCTCCTCGAGCTTAATGTAGAAGGAACGCGAGGAGAGATTTTCGCAGCATCACCCATTGCAATCCCGATGCGAACGTGTGCCCAATGAAACCATTCCGACGTATGGTCACAGTTGGCCACAACGCCAGAGTGTTTGTTTAAAATAGAATACCGACAGAGCGAGAAGAAACGGCGAAACAGCGATCGGAGGGCGATATGCAATGCCACGGGTGGTATTGACGCCGGGAGCGGAGTAATCCGCCACCGGGGTGTCTCTGACGGCTCTGACGGAGCGCATCCACTCTGACGGAGCCATTCCGCCCAGATGGAAATGTTTTTTGCTGATCCAGATTCTTGCTTTTGGGCAGGTACACACCTGGTGTGAGCAATAGGTCCGGGTAACCCTCCAGCGGTCTGGAATTTGACCGCAAGACCGGTTCTGTTCGGTTCTAGACCTATCCAAAACCCTGATCTGCTTTGTCGTGGCGGGGTTTATACTCATACTGGACATATATGTGCAGTTTTCTGGCTAAGTTAAACCTGGACCACGGCTCCATTTTCCGGATCCTGTAAGTTTTGATCCAATTAAGTCTCTGAGTTCTGATCGTATCATGACATGATCAATATGTAGGTTGTGCAGTTGAAGCCGCTCTTCTACCTCCAGCATTCATATTTCTGATCGGACCTATATTGGTTGAATCGCCGTGAAATAACGCGATACTATATGCGAAATTCATAGGTTCTTGACAGCGACTACACAAATATTAGTCCCATCTCAAATCTGACTGCGGGAGGCGAAACAGCGGCTAAGACTGCACAATGTGCGTATTGGTCCTGTTGTGATACGACAGGAACTCAGATACCTAATACGAGGGAAGAATGTGACCATTAAATGCCGCGTTTCTGGTTGTATAAGCAGCCCGCGTTCAATTGAGTAGGTTGTTCGTGCGGTAAGACCCGGTGCCCAGGTCTGGAGTCGGGTGTAACCGCAACCGGAACCAACTCGAGAAATTGGGCCCATTGTTCACACTGTCTGCACCTGAAAGCCCGGCTCATGCAGACCCAGCCATTGTGCTGTAATTATGGTTTCATGCCCTAATCATATCACCACATGATCCATATGGGAATCATGGAGCTGTAGGAGCCCTTTCCTTTGCTGGTCTCCGATGTGGAATCTGAGCAATACTTGTTCATTTCTGGATGATAACTAGCAAATTTGGTGGATTGTGAGTGTTATTTCATACTGACTCAACAAATATTGATTGGATTGCCAAATGGATGCCCGGGTTTAAAAGAGCCCCTGAAACTGTGTGTTTGATGTATATACCCTGTCATCATATGATATGAATTCGAAAACTTAATTGCCGCCCAATTTGCAGCACACACATAATAAAACCATAGTCCAGTTCCAAACAGGCCCACAATGTCCGGTTTTTTTTCCCATCCAGGCTAAAACCCTGCGCTAATTACCCAGTAATGTTACTCAGTGGTCCCTAACCTGGACCAGGGTCTTGGTTTTGGATGCAACCATGACAGCAGCAGGGTACCCTGACACCAATGCAAACAGTAGCCATTCTCTGAGTACCATTGTTGCTTCTTCTGAAACTGTACTCGCCAGCATGATACATTTTATGTCGTGAATCTATCTCATGGTTCTTTATTCCTGGACTTCTGAACCAGTAATGGTTCATAGGTGAGGTTGTGGCCAATCCGGCACAATCATTCCACTCTTGAACGATTGCTGCTCTGGAAAAGACTGCTCTTGTACAACTTCACATACTACGCTATTGCTTTCATAGCAGTAACTCGGGATCAACTGGACCAAGTTGGAGTCGCATTTGGCATCACTTCTGGTACCAACGAGTCTGGGGAACCCACCAGGGGTTCGTGTTCAGACAGCTGAAAAGTTTTGGTTCAGTTCGAAACCTGTTCACAAACCCAACCGACCACATCTTGGCAGGCCATACCCTGACCCGAACCAGTCAACCTGTTGGTTTTGCCAGGTTTGGCTACACCCATCGGTTCCAATCTCTGGTGCTGGTTTTCGGGTTTTTCTATTTATGGTCGCATTCAGATATCATACTGCTAATTGTAAGATATTGACATTGGTATGTTGTTGTCCTTTTTTGATGTATTGGCTGCGTTTATAATCGAAAACAAGTGAGACACGCTCCCTGCCCCATCGTAGAAATGGTAATCCATGGCGACCCAATGATTTTTGGTGTTGAATTCTCGGTAATCTGAGTGGCAACTGGATTCAGAGGTTTATAAACGAGGAATAGGCTGAATTTATATGCAAAAGAGAAAGAGACACAGTCCCTGCCCCATTCTGAAAATGAGCGTCAACAGAGCGTCCACAATTTTTGGTCTTGCAAGTCGGGTAATTGATTTGAGAGTTGGCAATTTTAATGCATACTGAAAGTATTGGCTGCGTTGATAGACCAAACAGAAAGTGACACACTCCCAGCCCAGTCATGACAATGAGCGTCCAGGGAGTGCCAACGATGTTGGGCCTTGCATCACGGTTACTCTCCATAGAGAGTGGTCACAGACATTCATCAACGACGTACAGGCTGCCTTTATAGGCACAAGAGAAAGCGATACGCTCTCTGCCCGATTCTGAAAATGAGCGTCAACAGAGCGTCAACGATTTTTGGTCTTGCAAGTCAGGTAATTGATTTGAGACTTGGCCGTTTTGATGCATACTGGAAGTATTGGCCGCCTTCATAGACCAAATAGATAGCGACACGCTCCCTGCCCAATCATGACAATGAGTGTCCGCAGAGTGTCAATGATTTTGGCCTTGCATCATGGTTAATCAAAGCGCGATGTGGCCATTAATGGCTATATACAAAGTTGTGACCGGTTATATAGGCTACAATACTTAGGATCACTGAGTTACAGCTTTGAAAATGAACTAAAATGTGATTGTCTGGAAGGCTGTCGTGGGAACATCACTTGCTTATCAGCCTATAAAGGTTGCCAATTCCTGGCACATAGATGTCTGTGAGTATTCGCCAATTAGATTACCCAAGATGCAAGACCAAAGATTGTAGTCGCTGAAATGACACTCAATGACTAGATGGGGCAGGGAGTGTGTAGCTCTCTCTTGTGGCTATAAAGGCAGCCAATACTGTAATTATAGATAACAACGACTGTTTGACTTTGCACTTACCCAACTTCCTGGACCAATTATCGTTGACGCTCCGTTGACACTCATATTGCTATGGGCATATCCACAATATGGAAGCATTCACTCTGGCATAGTATATCAATAATGATCTTATGGCAGCCGTTCTGTGCTGTTCAAGTACATTCTCCTTTATTTCTACGTTGTTCATTAATGATGCATATAAATATACCCTGTAAAATTCACTTTAAATTGTCTGCTCAGTGTAGATAATGATAATAATCATAAATCCCGTTCCCTTCAGTCAACTCTCGTCTTTGCTGTCAGGTTCAATCAAACGGCTGCAGTCATCTACAAAATGGCTGTCAGCTGCATTACCATGCGGCTGATAGTGTACTAACCTGTGGATGGACCTTGATCAGTCAGCAAATCTGGAATGAAAGATTTATGGTGCAGGCAATCCTCAGGATAGTAATCAAGATTGAAACATCAAGTGCTGGGATGCGGCGTATGTATATACACATATCCGGGTGGCACAACTTCTGTTTCGGAGCTCTCTGTTCTCTCACTGACATCAGGTGGCGCATGTGGCATTCTGGGCCTAGGTGGCGCCCGTTGCGGTGGAGGTGCACCCTTGCCTTTGCACCTCGACTGCGTCTGCGGATTATTTGCTGCGCAATCTTGGCGAGGAAGGCAGCCATCCATTTGATTTTCACCAACCATTGCTGGGTGTCTTTCTGTCGCAGCCTTCACCTTGTTATGCCTGGAAATGCAACAACTAGCTTCTTCTATTCTGGGAATTCGGTGTGAGGTTTCTACAGTTGCTGTTGCGTTTCCGCTATTGGGGCATGCGAAAATCCTCCTTTGGCCATTGTGGCCATATTCAAGGAAAGACGCATGTCGGACTGTTCAAGCTGTAACCCACCTCCTTGATTTGCCATAGCTGCTGACATGTTGAAAATCAACAAGACATTGGTTGCTGCTTCTAAAGTGAGATTCGGCTATTACCTCAACCATATATAACTCCATAGCGTCCTCTAAGGTCTTTGAAAGGGGTTTTCATCCATTCCGATGGACGTTTATCACGAAATTCGTCTGCACAAATCCCAGAACTTACACCATTGAGATGTTTAATTTTGTGGACTGTGCGGACAGATGCCTTTGTCGACCATTGAGGTTTCCCGTTATGGTCAGCGTTAAATAGATCACATAGCTCTCTAAGTACCAGACCTGTGCGCTATATTGTTAGTTGACCATCGTGTACATCGATATGGATTGATTCACATTCCATCATATGCTGCTTCTTATTCTTGCTGCTTCCAGATTCACATAAAGTGTTTAAATGTTCGTCCTGGGTCATATTTTCCGTGGCTACAATTGCAGTGATGCGGTCAACGAAATGGTGTCTGTGTTGCTGCTGTATCTCACCGGGTGACGCCTTGGTTGAAGCGCCTGTCATTCGGCTCGATGCGGCTCCAATCGCACCTGGTTGAAGTGTTTCTGGAGCCATGACTTGTTGTTGTGGAAAGGGAAGGAAGATGATCATGAAAAGATGTGGGAAGTCCTGAAGATAATATAGTTAGCTACAAGTCAAAATGGAATGAGTGACAGCGAATTTGCACCTTCAATTCATACTGCATCCTGCTGCATATAGATGCCCTGCATATAGCTGTAGGGGATTTCAACAGTCCCATGATTTGAAGTATGTCAGTTAGACATTGTTTGTTTCTTTGCTGGGATTCATTGAGATGAACGACAGCTGATATCTCATGTTTGAATTATATGAAAAGGACATTCTTTGATGGAAAGAACGTCTCGTGATGTTTGTCACAAGACATCGCTGGGATCTTACATGAATCACATTTTAACAATCAAGTCATAATGTATAGTGAACATGACTATTCGCAATGAAGTGACTGTCAAAACGCTGATATTTATTTGTTCAAATTGATCAAACCTACCAACCTTGACATAAAAGATGCAGCTTGCCTCCAGGAGGTCCATATTTTGCAACATCCAACATCTTGCCCAACAACAAGGTCAATACAAGATACAATGGTCAATGCTTCAAAAAAGAACCTGTTGCCACTTCCAGCGGGCAAATACGGCAAATCGACGGAGTATTCCACACCACGACCTAATCAAGCGAATAATGGCAAGAGTGGCTTCGAGGTAGAAAGGGTCGGAGAGTTGGGAGCATTGCGCAGCATACGATCTGCAAAGAAACTTTCAGTGGAGAAAAGACTGGATACGCACTTCTTAATCAACAAAGAGAAAGCGAAATGGATCGAGGATTATGAAGATAGAGATACCGCAGCAGCAAGAAAGCGAGTTCAAGATGCAGAGACAGCAATTATGCAAGAGAAGGAAGATATGAGAAATGTTGAAAGGCGCGATCAACAACCACAAAGCCTGAAAAAACAGTTGAGGAGATGTTAAATGCTAACAGAGACAGTGTGAGCGATCTTGCAAGATCTGACGATGAAGAGAATGGGGAAGATGCGGGTGATGATGAAGAAGATACAGAGATTGGCAAGTTGAGCGAAGATGACGAACCTGGCTGGGTGATGTGCACAATCTCGAAAACGGTAAAGCACTGCTGAGAGAACTTTCGGCAGAAGCAGATGAGGCTTGAAGAACTGACGCAACCGGGATGGGCGGATGCGCCCGACTACTTCTGTGAGTGAGATATGAAGTATGGGACGACTTAATTGAATGCTCCGGCAGTTGTCAAGCCCCAATCAGACACCACAGCAGCCACACCATCACCGACAACATTTGGGGAGCTTATATAGGCTCTTGATACCATCCCAGGCCAATTAGAAATGCCGCAAGTGACGACTTGACCAGGAAGTTGTGAAATGAGGATGGGTTCGGACGAACCTCAGGCAAACAATCAAACAGTATCTCTGATGCCCGACACTGAGCCCAATTTGTCTGAGAGGGAGATTGCGATGCCAGTTCAACTCGTAGAAAATTAAACCTGCAGGTAGCGTCTCCAGCTAATTACCATATAATAATCAAATTCGGCCGAAGCCATGGTGACGGCTCCTACATCACCGGAGGAGTAGATAGCCAAATCCAGATTTTTGCCCACCTCGCTAGAGCATAAGCAATTTGTACCTACTTCGTTACATGTCAGCTTATTCTGGAATTCAGTGATGAAATTGTGAGAAAGAATGATTTGTCAGTATGTGTGCAAGGGTCGTACGGGCCATGGGTATGTTCTACACTCCAAATCATATTGATTGATGAGCAATGAACACTATATGGCATTGCCTCCTACGGTTAAATGATAAAGCAAAACCTCAATTTGAGATGAAATTTGCAAGCAAAGCTTCAGTCAGTGATGTCATACGACTCATAAAAGAAACGGTCAAAGCACATCCGAATGCCTGGTAAATGAATGCCGTCAGGCTGCATTAATCCATGCACCCAACTACATGAGTGTCTGCTCAGACCGTCTGCACATGGTCGAGAAATCTAGAATTGGTTATGGTACATCATGGAAATCGAAGAGAATGAGATCGATAAGGAATGGTGAGCACGCTGGGCTATAAATGACCAAAACTAGTGCAGGGATATTTATGGCGTAAATTGCTGGCCGAAAGCGCCAAAATGCAATGGACGTATGTGATTCATCATGGCAAATACTTGTATCGTAGCGGCTCAGAACCTGAGATGTCTTGAAGATCTTGGATTGAAATGATAATAAATAGAAACAGTATACTGGCTGCCAATCAAGACAGTAAGCAATCTTGGAACAATTGCTCAGCACACAATGACTGTTAGTATGTCTCTAAGGTGAGTTCAAAGGTGAGCGTCAAGGGAGCGTCAACGGAGCGTCAACCATATATAGTATTACCCAATCAACAATCAAACAGCGGCATAGTCGCATGCATCCAAAAATGATATATTGGCCGTCTTCATGGTAAACTGGCAAGTGACACGCTACTCGCCCCATCATTGAAATGAGTGTCCATGTAGCGTCAACGATTTCTGGTCTTGCATCCTGGATAATCAGTGGGCTGTGCAACAGCATTTAGCTGTAATCATAATATTGGCGGCCTTTATGGGCAAAAATGCAAGTGACGATATCACTACTACCTCCTAAACATGAGCATCCACGGACCGTCAACCATTTTTGGACTTGCATCATGGATAATCTTGGGGTGATAGAATGACGTTAACCCATAATCATTCTATTGTCTGCCATCTTGGGCAAAAATCATACAAAAAATATGTGGACTACCTCGTAAAAATGAGGGTCAACAGAGTGTCAACGATTTTGGGCATTGCATCCTGGAAAATCAAAAAGGTTTCGCTGCAGCATTAACTCTTAATTGAACTATGGCCCGCTATTCTAGTGAAAAATCATTGTGACAACATTGCTACTATATTCTAAAGATGAGTGTCAACGGAGTGTCAATGACTGTTGGCCTTGCATCATGGAAACTGCAAAGTCTGGGAGTCAACATTAAGTGATAATCGGACTATTCGCCACCTTTCTAGGCGAAAATGGTTGTGACAACATCCCTACTGTGTCTTAAAAATGTGTGTCAAGAGAGCATCAACAACTTCTGGCCTCGCAGCTTGGAAAATGCAAGGATGCCGTAGCGACAATACCTTATAAGAGAACTATCGGCCGCCTTTCTTGGCAAATAATACTTTCTTTGACATCGTCACTATACCCTGAAAATCAGCGTCAATGGACCGTCAACAATTTTAGGCCTTGCATCTTGGAATATCAAGGGGCTATGCGACTACATTGATCCATAATCAAACTATTGGCAGCGTTTCTAGGCAAACATGATTAAGACAAGATCGTAATCATGTTCAAAAATCAGTGTCAACGGAGGGTAAGCTATTCATGATCTTGCATCGTGGATAACCTCACGGCAATTGAACCCAGATAACCCTCAATGAATCTATCGGCAGCGTTTATTGGTAACGATGCTACTCACAATATCGCATCCGGCTTCTGCGATTCAGCGCCCACAGAGCATCGACAGTTCTTTTGCAGGCGCAGACAGCTACACAGCAATGAACTGAATGGTGCTGTTCCTAAATAGAGATTTATGCGGTCAGTCTTTGCAATCTGTCCTTGTATACACCTTCACAGATATGCAGGTAATGTCTTACAGATCTGATTGTTTTGCTTCTGGCTGCAGAGTCACTATTCAAGAATCACTAGTCTGCGGCATTGTATTGTTACTTTCGGCAGTCTCTAGAGTCGGATTACCTAGCTTTCTGATGCCTACCACCAAGTTGGATTCCAAATCTTTAACCACCTCATTGCTGGAGAATATGATCACGTCCAAAAAAAAACCTGTCTTTATTCGTGATTTGAGTGACCTTACATTGCAGGTGTTCTTCAATGCTTAATGGGCTTCAATGAATGTAGGCTCGAAGGGGCCTATTGCTTGGATTAATTCTAGACATGCACATTGGTGGCGATTATATTTGCACTGCAAAATTGAGGAGACTGGCAGCCCTGTCATTATATGAATCATTTGTCATCAAGTTCTTCGCTATCCAGCAGAACATGGGACCAGCTCAATGGGGAAACACCTGCTGGCAAGTTGTCACATCGCAATGTCCAGTGAGGTAATAGAGTCAGGGGTTACTGCATTGATCAGTTCGACGGTCAATGACTCAGCCTTGGCCATCGTGAAGAGGCAAGCAAGTCGAGGAATCACAATAGTCAGTTTGCAAAGTAAGATTATATATGACATCCAGCTTGATCCATATTGGCCGAAATGACCCACAAAATGTCCCAAACTGGGTGCTAAGAACTTTGAAACTTCGGACTTTCACCAAGACATGCGGAATTGCTACCTCATGTTAGGACACACTTCGGCTCATATTCCAGGAAACGCTATATCAAATCTGGAGCTTCGAAGGTATTATAAGGCATCACGCGATGACCTAGTGGTGCCGTCCGGTACGACGCCTAGCAATATTTGCCGGATAGATCATGCACTGACTGTGGATGCAATTAAGAAGCAATTGCTGTCCCAAAATAAAGTTAGTTTAGCTTTGGATGGATGGTCATCAACGAAATAACAAGCCATATTGTTGGCCATCGCGGACAATCTGGATCAAAGTTGGGCATTGCACGAACATCAACTCGATTTCGACAAGGTTGATTGTCTGTTCTATTCCCATTTCGAAAGTGAATTAAAAACAATAGGTCACAGGCTCTCCTAGTAGAGGAAGGCTAGCTATACATTTGAGGGACATGCTTGATAGATTTTAGCTTACCGACGCCAGTTTGCTTGGTATCACAACTGATGATGCTTCCTCAAATTACTCGATGACACAGAAGCTGCAATCAACAGTTGAGGCCACTGGAATAGAGTAGCCTGCATTGAGGAACCACATACCATGCATGGCGCATGTCATACAGCTGGTTTTAGGTGCATTCGTGAGCATTGTTGGTATAACAGGCTGCACCAAGTCTTGGGAAGCCCATGAGCGCGATCAGCAATGTCGAGAGAATGAAAGTATAGACATTGGAACGAGTCAAACAGATCGAAATGAGGGCAATGCTAGAATCAATAAGGTGTCACCCATGAGACCAGGTTAAGCAAAGATGATTGAGAAAGTATGTGTTTCATCAAATTTGAAATGTCCTGAAATTGACCTTCATCTAGCAGAGAATGCTTGCTGTATTGATTATGCTGACACCTGGTCGTCGAAACGAGTTCATTGACAGTAAAGAGGCCAATGTGCGCATGGCAGTACTTCCAATTATGGATGTGAAGACACATTGGAACTCTACACTGGAGTTGCTGAAGTGCGCCTACCGAGTATGGGAATTCACACGCGAGCGGCTGAAGAATCCAAAAAACAAGGATTACCGGCCACTGGTCACAACACAAGATGAATGAACAATTCCGTAATATGTCACAGAAGTATTGAGGTCATCCCGATATTGAAACCTGTGGATGTCGACGAGGCATTCATGCACATTGCAACACATTCTCACAGTGTACAATCACATGTTCGATCATATGAATGGCATGATGCAAGCTTTGGTTAAGAAGAGGGACTCAATGGAAGGAAGACTAGTTCTTCGCCGTGAAGTTAGCTCGACAGAAGCTGCCGAAATATTACCCTGGAGTGACTCTAACGACAGGTATGGTTCACATTTCTGCACATGTCCTCTATCCTTTCCGGAAGTTGCGATCATTTAGAAAATGGGACCAGGGAATGGATATTAGTCATGAGGACGAGACATCGTATACCACCCAATACCAAGAATCTCTTCTGAAGTAAGCGGAGAATGAATACTGTGCCAAATATCGACATGTGCCGGGCAAAGAACTCGAAGGCTTGATGAACATCAATGTCATCCCTTCTGCAACAGCTTCAGGATCATGTTGTTCAACCTGTGATCCATATGATTCCTCCAGCGATGCTGAAGAATACTAAATGCCTAACCATGTGTTTGAGACAACACCCGGACGTAGTGATCGCGCAGCAGGCTTATTGACTGCAGTCAGGCTCTATGTGAATTCACCGCCTGAAGCACCAATGAACTGGTGGCGAATTAGTCCAAATCTCAATGATTACCACCCAAACGGAATGAAGAGCAGCAGTACATTTTGGATACTGGACATAACTGACTGGTGGTGTCAGCAAGAGGACAGGTACTCAATCTACCCCAGTATCTCCAATGTGGCGCACGACATATTCTCTATCATACCACATGGTGTTAGTGTGGGGGCCAGTTCTTCCCTTGTCCGAGATGTTATCAGGTGGAGGCAGTCAAAAATGATATGCAAGACCATATGTGAAGAAGTAGTTGTAACGATGTTTGCTCGAGCCAATAATGGGTTATTCGCAGGCCCTGACCCAGAATTGGATTCATCAGACACAGAAAACGACTCGGAAATGAAGAAAGAGGCGGAGGAATGGAAATTGCACAGAATGGGCAAGGTTCACCACTTGTTGGAGATGTGGCAGGGCAGATAAAATTTATGTGCTACACAGAAGGAATCTCAAGCTCAAAACAAGCAGATGACCGCCATGAGATACATTTCTGACACCGAAAAGATCGTCATAGCATCCTGGTCCCTCATTCAACCTGATCGTGTGGCGGCAATTAAATTGTCCGAAAGATCTCCTTTGCCACCAGCTGTGTTAGCAAAGGACCTCCCTGGAGGACAAACTCACATATTAAATGTCCGACAAATCTGAGGACTGAACTGTCATCCTGTCAAAATTGATGAGGATAGCGGACCCTAAAGCATCTGGGATACTGAAGATTGTTTTAACTGGAATGGGGAACTAGATAATCCATATGACAGTGAAGAAGATGGGCGGCGGACATTGAATCTGATATCGAGCAAGACAATCGCTTCAAGGATCCACAATGCCCAGAGCAGCGGGACATGAGCGCCGCACCATGTGTTTCCGGATTGATTCGGCCTACACCGTAGTTGAACAGACAGGCTGAAAAGGGGTTGGTGAAGGTCAATCCAATTGAAAAAGGAGGTATAAGGGAGTGAAGAAATAGTAGGGCAGAATGCGTCAATGATTCACCAGCTGCTGTATGTATCTTGAATGAGAGTTTTACTCAGAAATATATTATGGGTGAATGGTGAGCAGTAGGTTGTAAATATTGGTTGATAAACAGATGTATAGCAGGCACTATCCATCTTTGGGCAAGATACATAAATCTTAGTCTTGTGTTCGCGAACAGTGCAAGATTGTTACTGCGCTTGGCTTTGCCACAGGGCCAAATCTCAATCTGTCAGAAAGACTACCAATAGATTCAAATCATGATGAAAACTATTATTAATGGCAGCAGATATTGAAAGAACAATACATTACAATGAGGTTCAACTAAACGTCAACGAATTGTGATTTTGTAAGTAGGGTAAATACACAGTCATTTGCTTGCTGTTATGCATCACCGATGTATTAGCAGCTTTTATAGGCAAAAGTGACAGCAACATGGTCACAGCCCTATTCTGAGAATGAGCGACAACAGAGTGTCAACAATGCTTGGCTTCGCATCTTCGATGATTTATATTCCGATTGTTTGCAGACATCCATTTACCAGACATTGGCAGCCTGTAGTGGGAAAAACTACAGTGACATGCTCCCAGCCACATCCTGAGAATGAGTGTCAATGGAGCGTCAACTATTGTCCGCCTTGCATCTTGTGTAATTTAGGTTCCGAATGGTTGCGGACATCCATTTATCAAATATCGGAGGCCTTTACATGCCAAAACAACAGCGACATGCTCCCTGCCGCATCCTGAAAATGATTGTCAACAGAGCGTCAACTGTTTTAGTTGTTGCATATTTGGTAATCAAGGCATCGCGCGGATCTTCTCGTTCATAAAGGAATTATTGACTGCCCCGATAGCCAAACATATGATATATCAAAGGTAAAACACCAATTCCAAATTATTCGATATTGCAAGCTGCAAAGCATGCAAAAACATATTTTTGAGTGTTGACAACACAATTTTGATAAGATACTGTTAACAAACTCCAGAACCAAGAGCCTTATATGAATCTATGGATGGACCCGCTGGGTGACCAACTGACAACTGGCCCAATTCAGATAGGTTGTGAGGTTACCATAGAACTGTACCAGGCTTGACGGTTCGGGTTTGTTGACAATACGGATCGCCAATTGGGCAACAGTTGTGGTTGGCGCCGGACTGAGACCCCAAGTACAGGTGCAGAACCATTGCTAACACTCGGTATCGCCCCGAGGGATGTAGTTGCTTAATTCAGTGTCTCTGAATAGTGCTCTGAGTGGCGCTCCGGATCACCATCTGTACAACCATACCGCCGGTAAATGGTATATGTGCAAATCTGCTCTGAAGTGTATATTCATAGCTTGAAATCAAAGTCATGATTGTGAAAATTATATAACTTTGCTTCACATTGGTATCTTTGTATCAGACGGAGACCAATTGACATCTATCTCCTGTGATTGATCTGCTGTGATCCATCTCCTCTCATACACCTCTGGGTTTCCAGCTCTCATCATTCATCTCTGTTTATCCACCTGTGGTCATCCATCCCCATCCAGTCGCAACTGATATCCTACAATATTCTATCTCCACATGGGGTTTGCGTATTGCCATCAATCTCTGGCCGCAATCCACTCCAGCTGCCAAGCTCTCTGCTTGTGATTCTTTCCTGGTTGTGATTTATCTCTGGCTGTGATCTATCTGTATCCATGATCCAGCACCAGCCATCATCCATATCCATATGTAATGTAGTCTGTTCCAGTCTGTCATTTCCATCTGCAGCATAGTTTCACCCACATGGGCAGCAATCCGTGACCTCTGCTGAAGCTCTGCAACCTCTTAACAGGTAAAGATTACCAAGCTCCATACTAGTCGTCCTCCATTGACTCTCAATCACAGTCCCATCATCCATCTGCTGAGATGTTGTCCATCCCAAGAAATTACCCACTTATGAAGCTCCCCATTTTGCATGGGATCTTTAAGTCACAATCCAAGATTCAGGTAAATGAGCCCATTGAGATTGATTCACGCAATCGCTGAAATACCGCTTCACACTACTTCAAGACGTTGTTCACCTGCCCAGGGGGCACATTGTAGCCGGGCTCCAAATCAATTGCAATTGACCAATTCAGTGGGAGTGATTCTGGTCTGGCCTTGCTGAGAACCTCAGAGATATCTCAGTATATGGCATGGATATATTGTTCGTTATCCAAATGCCGCATCTTTGTTGTTGTATTGACTCTATATTCAACCATTATTGCTTAATGCATAACAGATCAGGAGCAGTATGGAGGATGATCCAGGTGTCAGAATTCAAACTGGTACATAAATTAAAAAATCAAGTCTTGCCATGCATACTCTCTTCATGTCTCAGTGTGCATCTAGCAGTCATTCCATGGCCTCATAGTTGGTACAATCTTCTGCTGCAATTACTGCCGCTGCTCGCCGCTCACCAATCTAGTGCCCAATATCTATCTCACCACTGGAGATGCTTTCCATGGTTACTACCCACACCTCTGCAAAATCTCCAATTCGTAGGAAGAATATCCAGACCACCTCTTCCTCCTGCAGTTGATTGTGAAATTCATTGAAGGCAAGCATTTGATTATCTGGAACAACACTGCATCCTTCAGGACATGACTCCTCCCATGAAGTGGTTTAGGTTCATTTTTGCTGCACACATTATGCCCTGCCCAGTTCACTGCAGGCCCATCTGCACACTCTGGTATTGCAGATCCGAAGTAAAATGCATTCCAAGTGAATGCTATGATTCCTGGAGTGTTCCAAATGCACTCCATATTAGTCTCCTACTTGCACATTCTATCCACAGCGGCTGCCAGGATGTGCGCAAATCCATTCACTTAGTGAATGACATACATCTCATGCCCAACTGGAGCTCACTGAATACCAAATGATGTCATTGCCTCGTCCAATTGGGACTGACTGACAACAAAATTATGTCCCGTCCCAGATGGGGATGGATACAGTAAGTGAATCTCTTTGCACTTCAAATACATGCGGAATCGACTGGTCTCCTGACAGTGCCCTGATAGTCCATTCTATAGTAGCCCCATACATCAGTAGATTCCTGGTGACAAAACAGAACCTCAATTTTATTGCTGAAAACACTCTTTGTATGCAATATTATGGGCACATCCATTCACACTCTTTGCCAATCAGATTTTGTTGACATGTTTGAAGAAACAGAACAGCGTTGGGGCAGATTGTGCTTTCACCGGACAACAATGTGATTCATTCATCCAATCGGGATGCAATGATCGGTGTTGAAATTCATAATTGCGAATTGTAGCTGTCAGTCCCTTCAGACAATTCAGGGGTTGAATCATTCTTGGTCCAATCTAGAATTGTGGTATGATCTGGAATTGCTGCTTTAGTATGGTGAATCCTGTCCACAAGTACACCAATCATCCTGGATATAATATGTGTAGTCATAGTTGATTATGTGACTCGCTGTCCGTATGTAGCCTTGAAGGATGTCTGTTGGGGCTGCAGTAACCTCCTGATATCATCCGTGAAGTACATAAGAACATCAAATCATGCAGTACACAATTACTGTTTGGAATGCTGTTGGTGGCATTGCTTGATGCAAATCGAGTGTATTGCATACACTCACCCTATTTCGCTTTTGGAGGACTGGCTGAAGGGTAGTGTTAGCAACAGTTCCAGACCATCACGTTGGGTCCGGGTCCAGATCCAAACCGAACCATTGCCAAATTGCCGGTCCGGGTTGCCAATCAACCTCAACCTTCAACTCGAGTACGGTTCTATGATGAACTCCCAACCCGTCTGAATTGGGCAGGTTGTCAGCGGGTCGCCCAGCGGGTTCATATATAGATTCAATAACCCTCGTGGTTTTGGAGTGCGTAATAGTATCTTATCAAAATCGTGTTTTCAACAACCAATGATAAGTTCTTGCATACTTTGCAGCTTGCAATATCGATTAATTTGGAATCAGTGTTGTACCTTTGATATATTGTATTTGTGCCAATCATGGCGGTCATTAATTCCGTTCTGATCACGAAGATCTGCGTGATGCCCTGATTACCAAATATGCACCAACTACAACTATTGACGCTCCGTTGACGCTCATTAACAGGATCCGGCAGGGAGCATGTCGCTGCAGTTTTTCCCAGTAAAGGCTGCCAATCCCTAATAAATGGAGATCAGCAACCAATCGGAACATAAATCAACTAATGTGCGAAGCCAAAAATCATTGATGCTCTGTTGAATTTCATCCCAAGAATGGGGCAGTGACCGTGTTGCTGTCTGTATTGCCTATACAAGCTGCCAATATATCAGTTATGCATAATAGTGACCAAAGTACTGTTTATTTACCGTACTTACAAAACCACAAATTGTTGACACTCATTTTCAAGAAGCGGCAGGGAGCATGTCGCCGTTGTGTTTGCCTGTAAAGGCCGCCAATATTTGATAAATGGATGTCACATATCAATCGGAATAAAAATTAGCCAAGATGTGAAGCTAAAAATCGTTGACGCTCCGTTGACGCTCATTCTCAGGATGTGGCAGGGAGCATGTCGCTATAGTTTTTCCCAGTAAAGGCTGCCAATATCTGATAAATAGACACGTGCAACCAATTGGAACATAAATCAGCTATCATGCGAAGCTATGAATCGTTGACGCTCCATTGACGCTCATTCTGAGACTGGGGCGGTGCCCATGTTGCTGTATGTTTTGCATATAAAAGCTGCCTATATATTGGTTATGCATAACAGCGACCGAAGCACTGTTCAATTACCGTACTTTGAATCCCATAAATCGTTGACCCTCCGTTGACACTCATTTTACTGTAGTGTCCATTCAACATCTGCTGCTATCGACAATAGTTGTCATCATGATTTGAATGTATTGGTTGTCCTTCTGACGGATTCAGACTTGGACCAGTGGCAAAGCCAAGTGCGGTAACATTCTCGAACTGTTCTCTCCCACAGGAGTAAAATATTTGTGTCTTGCCAAAAGCTTCATTGCGCCTGCTATACATCTGTTTATCAACCGATATTCACAAGCTACTTCTCACCATTCGCCCATAATATATCTCCAACTAAAACACTCAGTCAAGATACCTAAAGAAGCTGGTGAAACATTGACACATTCTGACCTACTTTTTCTTCACTCCCTGAATCCTCCTCGTTTCGATTGCATTGAACGTCAGAAAAACCGTGTCACCCTGTGTGTTTGACTTCGGTGTAGGCCGAATCAATCCGGGAACATTTGGCGCTGCGCCCACATCCTGCTGCTCGAGGCATTCCGGATCCTCAATGTTATTATTATGGTCCATATCAGATTCAACGACTGACCCACAATGATCTTCGCTGTAATTTGGATTATCTGAGTCCCCATTCCTGTTACGCCAGTCTTCGGTGTCCAAAATACTTTCAGCTGCGGTATCCTCATCACATTCGACTAGATGATGGTTGATTCTTTGGATTCAGCGGACATTTAAGATTTGAGTTCGTCCTCTAGGGAGGTCCTTAGTAGACAAAGGTGGTGGCCAAAGGGATCTTTCTAACAATTTGAATGCAGCCACACCATCATGTTGAAGGAGTGACCAGGATGCTATGACGATCTCTTCTGTGTCCGAAATGTATCCCACGGCGGTTATCTGCTTGTTTTGAGCGGGAGATTCCTTCTGTGTAGCAGGTAGGATTTGGCTGCCCTGCCACATCTTCAAAAAGTGGTGAACCTTGGCCATTCTGTGCAGTTTCCATTCCTCCGCCTCTGTCTTCATTTCTGAGTTGTTTTCCGTGTTCATGGTATCCAGTTCTGGGTCAGCGCCTGCTGGTATCCCGTTGTTGGCTCGAGAGAACTGCCTTACAATGACCCGTTTGCGAAGGGTCTCGCCTGCAGTTTTTGATGGCCTCCAGCCCATAACATCTCGCCCAACCGAAAAATTGGCCTCCACTCTAACACCAGGTGGTATGATAGAGAATATGTCATGTGCCACATTGGAGAGATCGGTATACTTTGAGTGCGTTTTCCCCTGTTGACGCCACCGGTCGGTGATGTCCAGTATCCAAAATGTTCTTATTACTCTCCATTGGGTCGGAGTGGTAATCAATGAGATTTGGATTGATTTGCCAACAGTTCTTCGGTGTTTCAGGCAGCGAATTCAAATAGAGCCGGGTGGCGGTCAATGAGTGCGCCGCGTGATTACTTCTTCCGGGTGTCGTCTCAGCTGCAGTGTAAGGTGTTAAGCATTCTTCATTATCGCTGGGCAAATCATATAGATCAAAGGATGATTGACAGGATCCAGAAGCCGTTTCAAAGGGGATGGATTTGATGCTTTGTAAGCGTTCGAGTGTATTGACCGGCACACATCGATGTTTGGCGCAGTAATCGTTCACCACAGACTTCAGAAAGGCCTGCTGGTATTGGGTAGTATAGGATGTCTCGTCCTCAGGAATAATATCCATTCCCATGTCCCACTTTCTAAATGATCGCAACTTCCGGAAAGAATCGAGGATATGTTCAGAAATGAGAAGCATGCCCATCATTGGAGTCACTTCAGTGTAGTATTTGGACGGCTTCTGTCGAGCTAACTTCACAGCGACGAACAAGTCATCTTTCCATTGTGATTTCTTCTCAGCTAAAGCCCGCTTCATGCCATCCAGGTGATCGAACATGTCATTGTACACCGCGATAACGTGAAGCAATGTGACTTTATGCCTCTTCAACACCCACAGGGTCCAATATTGGAATGGCCTCAATACTTCCATAACATACTTCACAATCGTCCATTGATCTTGTGTTGTGAACATGGGCCAGTAATTATTGAATTTTGGATTTTGAAGCCACCCATATATGAATTCCCGTGATCTGTAGGCCTGCCCAAGTGACTCCAGTGTAGAGTTCCAACGTGTTTTAATATCCATAATGGGAAGTACTTCGATGCGGACTTTGGTTTTTTCACCATGAATGAGCTTGTTTCGACGACCAGGTGTCAGCGTAATCAATACAGCATGCATTCTCTGCTATATGAAGGTCAGTTTCAGGACTTTCAAAATATCATGAAATAGGTACTTTCTCAATTATCTTTGCTAAACATGGTTTGATGTCCGACACCTAATTGATTCTAGCATTGCCCTCTTTTCGAAATCTTTGACTTATTCCAATGTCTATGCTTTCATTCTCTCCAAATTGCTGATTGCGCTCATCGCCTTCCCACGACTTGGTGAAGCCTTTTACATCGAGAGAGCTCATGAATGCACGAAAAGCCAGCTGTATTACATGCGCCATGAATGGTATGTGGTTCTGCAATGCAGGCCACTCGATTGCAGAGGCCTCCAGTGTTGATTGCAGCTCGCGTGTCATCGAGTAATTTGAGGAAGTCTTATCCAGCTTGATCCCAAGCAAACGGCTGTCGTTAAGCTCAGAACGATGCAGCACGTCCTTCAAATGTATGGCTAGCCTTGCTCCAGTATGTTGGCCCTTGCCCTATCATCCTTAATTAGCTTTCAAAACTGGAAAATCACAGGCGATCAACCTCTTCGAAAGTGAGTTGAACTTCACACAATGCCCAATTTCTGTCCATATAGTAACCAACAACCGATTTGATCGCCAGTTTGTTTGTTGATGTCGATCCGTCCACAGTTGAACTAACTTTATTTCTTGACGGCAATTGCTTCATTATTGCATCCAAGGTCAGTGTGTTTTCCCTCCGGCGAATGTTGCTAAGGGTTGTAGTGGACAGCGGCCCAAGAGCATAGCGTAATGCCTTATATCAACTTCTTACCTCCTGATTTGATATAGCATTCCATGCAATATTAGCCGAAACAAATCCTAACCTGAGCTATCAATTTCACATCTCTTGGTGATATTCGGAAGTTTCAAAGTCCTTATCTGCCAGTTTCATCAGCAACAACTCTAGTTTCCGTCAGAAACACCTGGGTGTTCCGGACGGCTCTGACGGCTCTGACAGAACCTCGTACCCTCTGAGGGAGAATTACACTCTACCCGTCGCGTTGCATACGTACCTCCTATACTTTGTGGTGACATTTACGCACCATCAGAAGGACACGTGTGTTACACTCTTCGCAGGGGCTGCAGTTATGCTGAAGCCGTTTACACAACGCCTGGCGATGTTGAATCATAGCTACTACGTATCATTCAACGATTTTCAAAACTTATGCATTCAGTCTGTATTCTCATCTATGTATCTATGTATCTATCTAGCTACCTATCTACACACGGTATATCTGGACTGGCAGCACGAGGTGAATGTCAGCAATTCGAGGTGCGCCCGAAGATGACGATCGAGTGAACGTCCATGTCCGTTACCCCTGTATCTCCGTACACCCGCCGTCGCTCATTAACGATGTACTTGGAGGCCGTGATCGAGCATGTTGAGAGATGCACTTGGAGGCCATGATAGAGCGAGTTTGGAGATGCACTGGGAGGCCGTGAACGAGCGAGTTTGAAGATGTACTTGGAGGCCGAGATCGAGTGAACTCAGAGATGCACTTGGAGGCCGTGATAGAGCGAGTTTGGAGATGTACTTTGTGGCCGTGATTGAGCGAGGTTGGAGATGCAATCAGAGACCGAGATTGAGTGAACTCAGCGATGCACTCCGAGCTGTTATCGAGCGAGTTTAGAGATGCACTTGCAGCAGGCTATGACCGAGGGAGATTAGAGGAGTACTGGGAGGTGGTCGATCTAGAGGAGGTCAATGGGCGGCGCGCCAGGTGCTGGGACTCTATTCGTTGGTTAGTTAACTCGAAACCGTGGGAATGTGACGAGGTGACTTTACCTTCGAAGCTCTTATGGAGACCTGGCTGGTGGCAGTCGATCTGTAGGGAGATACGCCGGAGGCTGAAGCTACATTCAGGGGTCAACTCGAAATCGAGAGAATGAAGGGACGACAGACAATCTTAGGTGTATGCTGTACTTGGTGTATGCTGCACCCGGCGTATGCTGCACTCGGTGTTAACTCATGATGATGGCATGGAGAGATAGAGAGGGATGACTTAACTTTGTGTTCTGCGATGATGGTTGAGTTGTGGATGAGAAAGAGAGAGATGGGGGATGAAGATGAGAATGATATGGAGGATACGAGCGGATATGAGAAATCAGGGGTACAACTTGCCTGATTGGGTTGGGAAGACCTCGTATCGGTGTTAGTTCGCGCCGGATCGGGACTCGTACCTGCCGTATCGTGGATGGTCAATTGACTCGCACAAGAAATTCTCTAAGTCCCTGTTTCTCATGATGATTTCCCCCGATCTCTCACTTTCTTGTGCTCAACTCTACCATCACCTAAGAACACAAAGTTAAGTCATCCCTCTCTATCTCTCCATGCCATAATCATAAGTTAACACAGAGTACAGCATCATCCCAAGATCGACAGTCTCCAGCGCCCAGCCAGTTTCCCAGCTCTCGGCGGATGTTGTTGTACTCAACTCTCTACATTCCCACAATTACAAGTTAACCAATGAATAGAGTCTCCGCTGCCGTCACGCCTCCCTCCAAATCGACCGCATCCAAGTACCCCTCCAATCTCGCTCGATCATAGCCTGCAAGTGCATCTCCAAACTCGCACTATCACGGCCTCCAAGTGCATCTCTCAGCTCGCTCGATCATGGCCTCCAAGTACATCGTTAATGAGCGACGGTGGGTGTACGGAGATACAGGGGTAACGGAGGTGGACTGAGCGACGTGGAGTACATATTCGGGAAACCCCGGGGTAGATAGACATCATCTCATTTTCATCGCATTTGGATCCACGCAATTGCGTGGATTCTCACGGCTGGGTAGAATCATATCTTCTCACTTAGTTCCTAGGCTCCTCGAGCTAGAACCGTTCTTTCTCACGAATTCCGTTTGGATGTCGCGAGAGGTGTGGCGGAATGTGGATGGTGGGCTCACAGCCGTCGATGTATATATATAGAGATACCTAAATGATGCATGCCATATTATGAGGTAGCGAATCTCGTGACTGTAACAAAGACGAATATGATAGACGAAATGCTGTGTGGTTATGGAACCCTGCGTGAGGCTTCCGGACCGATATACATTTTGCTGACGTACCCAATGAACCCATTCCGACGTATGGTCACAGTTGGCCGCAACCCCACGGTGATCGTTTACAATAGGATACCAACAGAGAGATATGAAACGATGAAACCGCGATCGGAGGGCGATATGCAAAGCGACGCGTTCTATTGGCGCTGGGCGCGGAGTTGTCTGCCACCGGGGTGTCTCTGACGGCTCTGACGGAGCAAGTCCACTCTGACGGAGCCATTCCGCCGGGACGGAAATGTTTTTTGCTGATGTTGGAACCTTGTGTCTGTAATTTCCGTCAATATGGGTCAAACTGGATGTCAAATTTGATGATCAACTGCCAACTTACTATTGTGATTCGTCGACTTTCTTGCCTCTTCGGAATGGCTAAAGCTGTTTCATCAACCGTCGAACTACTCAATTCAGTCACTTCTTACTCTGTTACTTGGTTTAACTTTGGGATGTGAGGTTTTGCCATCAAGTGTTTCCCTATTGAGTTGGTCCCCTGTTCTGGTGGATGGCAAAGAACTTGATGACAAACGATACATATGATGCCAGGGCTGCCAGTCTCCTCAATTACGCAGTGTGAATAGAATCGCCACGACAGCGCATGTCTTAGATTATTCCAAGCAATGGGCCGCTGGGAGCTTTCATTCATTGAAGTGCACCAAGCGTCAAAGATAATTAGAAATGTAGGGTCGCTTACATCACGAATGAAGACTCGTTCATTTTTGGAGGAGATAATAACCTCGAGCAGTGAGGGGTTCAAAGATTTTTAATCTGACATGGCGGTAGGTATAAGAAAGGTAGGTAATCCGACTCAAGAGACTGCTGAAAGTAACAATACAGTAAAGCAGACTGCGGGTTCTTAAATATGGACTCTACAACTACAAGCAAAAAAATCTAATCTGTAAGAGATTGCATCCATGTTTGTGAAGTAGTATACAAGGACCGATTGGAAATGTTGACCGCGTAGAACTCAATTTCGGAACAGCACAATGCAGTTCATTGCTGTGTACCGTTCCAAACATTGAATGAAACTGATGATGCTATGTGGGCGCTCGATTGTCGGAGCCGGACGCGATATCATCACTGCCATTTATGGCAATAAAGGCTGCCGATAGGTTCATTATGGGTTAACTGAGTTGAATTGCCGTTAGATTATCCAAAATGCAAGATCAAAAATCGTGTATGCTCCGTTGACTCTCATTTTGGTACACGGTTTCAATATTTTTTCAAGTAGTTTTGCCCAGAATGGTGGTTGATAGTTCGGTTATGGATTAATGTAGTCGCATAGCCCTTTTATTTTCCAAGATGCATGGCCTAAAATCATTGTTGCTCCGTCAACGCTCATTTTCAGGACATGGTAGCGATGTGATCGCAACCATTTTCGCATAGAAAGGCGGCCAGGAGTGCGATTATCTCTTAATGTCGCCGCACAGACCTTGCATTCTCCATGATCCAAGGCCAGAAGTTGTTGACGTTCCGTTGGCACTCATGTGTGGGACAATGTACGGATGTTGTCACAACCATACTTTGCCCAGAAAGGTGAGCGATAGTTCGATTATGAGTTAATGTTGCCGCGAAACCCTCTGGTTTTTCAATGATGTAATGCCAAAAATCATTGACGCTCCATTGACACTTATTTTTGGGAGGTAGTAGCGATATCGTCTCTAGCATCTTTGCCAAGAAAGACCGCCAATATTATGACTATGGCAAAATGCTGTTGCACATCCCAGTTAGTATCCAGGATGTAAGACGAAAAATTGTTGATGCTCCATTGACGCTGATTTGTATGATTGGGCAAGGAGCGTGTGGCTTGCCATTTTGCCTATTAAGACGCCCAATACTTCTTCTTGGGATGGATGTGACTATGCAGCCGGGTGATTGCTGTATGGGTAAGACTATAAATCGTTGACGCTCCATGGACACTCACCTTTGTGCTCACCTTACAGACATACTAACAGTCATTGGGTACTCAACAATTGTTCACAAAATGCATACAGTCTCTATTGGCAGCCAGTATACCGTTTCTATGTATTGTCACTTGAATCCAGGATCTTCGAGACATCGCAGTTTCTGAGCCACCACTATACACATCATTTGAATGATAAATGACGTAGCTCCATCCCGCTTCAACGCTTTCGGCCGGCAATTTACTGCACAAAACAACATGTACTAGTTTTAGATATTTATAGCCTGACGTCCTCACAATTCCTTACCCCGCTCATTCTCCTGGATTTCCATGACGTACCATAAGCCATGTGCAATTTCTCGACCATGTGCAGGAGGACTGAGCGGACAGTTAAGTAGTTGGCAGCATGGATTAATGCAGCCTGTTGGCTGTGGTTTGTCTCAGTTTTGGATGTCCTTTGACCTCTCCCTCTCTGAGTCCTATGATATCACTGACTGAAACTGTGTTAGTAAATTTCGTTTCAAATTTGGGTTTTGTTTTATGATTTAACTGTAACAGGCAACACCATATACAGTTTGTCGTTCCTCAATCAACTTGATTTCGAGTCTAGATCATTTGCATGGCCCGTACAACCCTTGCACTAACACTGACGAATAAACCAGTCTCACAATTTGATTACTGATATCCAGAAGAAGATGACAGGTAACAAAACCGGTTCACATATTGCTCTTACACAAAATATGTCGTCAACAATACCTATTTGGCAATGTACTCCTCCGGTGATGCAGGAGATGTCACCAGGTCTTCGTCCGAATCAGAGATTTATATGCTAATCAGCTAGGGACGCTATATGAAGGGGTAAAAGATTACGGGTTGAACTGGCTTCGCAATCTCTATCTGTGACGAATCAGGCACTGAGTCGGGCATCAGAGGTACTCTGTGATTGTCTGCCCGAGGTTTCCCCACCTCCAGACTCATTCGACAACTTTCCTGTCGAGACGTCACTTGTGATTATACGGGGAGGATATCAAGAGCCAGCATATGCTCTCCAAATGTTGTTGGTGATGGTGTGGCTGCAGTCATGACTGTTTGCAGCTTCTTAACTGCCGGAACCTTCAATTCCGTCGTCCCATACTTCATATCTCTCTCACGGGAGTAGTCGGCCGCATCCCCACATCCCGGTTTCCTCAGTTCGTGAAGCCTTATCTGCTTCTGCCGATAGCTCTCTATGCGGTGCTGTACCATTTTAGAGAATGTGCCCATCACCCAGCCAGGTTCGTCATCTTCGGTCAGCTTGCGAAGCCCTGTATCTTCTTCAACATCGTCCTCATTTTCCCCATCCTCCTCATCTGCGGAACTTGCAAGATTGCTCAGACTGTCTCCGATAGCATTCAACATCTCCTCAAATGTTATTTCCAGCTTTGTGGTTGTCAATGGTGCCTTTTCGACATTTCCTATTGTGTTTCTGCTCTAGCACAATCGCTGTCTCTGCGTCTTGAACTGGCTTTCTTGCCACGGTGATCTCTCGCTCCACATAATCCTCGATCCATTTCTCTGTCTCTTTGTTGATTACAAAGTGCATTTCCCACCGTGGTTCGGCCATAAGCTTCTTTTTGAATCGTAAGCTGTGCAATGCTCCCAATGCTCGGACCCTTTCTGCCTCCCAGCCACTGTTGCCTTTATTCGCTTGATGATGTCATCGTGTGGAATGCTTCGTCGATATGCCATATTTGCCCGCCGGAAGTTGCGAAAGGTTCTTTTTAGGAGGATTGACCATCGTATCTTGTGTTGACCTTGTTGTTGGCCAAGATGTTGGATGTTGCAAGAAATGGACCACATGGAGGCAAGCTGAATCTCTTATGTCAAGGTTGGTGGGTTTGATCAATTCGAACAAACCGAAATCATCGTTTTGACCGTCACTTCATTGGGAATAGTCATGTTAACAGTGGATTATGACTTGATGGGAGTGTTAGCAACGGGTCCAAAATCCCGGGTCGGCTCCGGGTCCGGTTCCACTCGAAACCGGACTGTTGCGACGGGTCGTACCACACCAAAAACCCAGACCGTTGGAAATGGGCCGGTTTCACCACCAAAAACCCGGCATTTCAAGTCCACAATTTTGGCTCGAATTAATTATTTGAGTTCTGATCGTATCGTTAAATGATCAGTACGTAGATTGTGCAGTGTTAGCGGCTCATTCACCTCCCGCATTCAGATTTGCGATCGGACCAATATTCGTTGAGTCGCTATCGAAAACCCGCGAACATCGCTTACAATTCGCCTTTATTTCACAGCCACTCAACAAATATCTGTCCGATCGCAAATCTGACAGAGGGAGGTGAAAGAGCGTCTGAAACTGCATAATCTACGTATTGATCATGTCATGATACAATCAGAACTCAATTACTTAATTGGAGCCAAAGTTGTGCCAAAGTGGTAGGAACCGTAAATTAGAACTGGGGTCCGGGTTCATCCCGGCCAAATACCTGCGCGTTTATGTCCGGTCCGGGTGACAATCATGCCAAGACCTGGCGGGGCGGGTTGCTTGGCGGTCCAGACCCAGACCGGGGCTATCGGTTCGGTTCTAACCCGGTCCGAACCTGGGTAACCCGGATCTGTTGCTAACACAACTTGATGGTTAGAGTGTGATTCATGGAAGATCCCGACGATGTCTTGAGACAAGCATCACCAGATGTCCTTTCCGTCGAAGAATATGTCTTTTATATATATCAAACATGCGATAACAGCTGTCGTTCATCTCGATGTATCCCTGTAAACAAACAAACAACATCGAACCGACCTACTGCAAATCGCGTGACCGTTCGAATCCCCTGCAGTTATACGTAGTGCACCTATACGCAGCAGGATTCAGCTTGAATTGAAGGTGCAAGTTGGCTGTCAATCATCCCATTTTGAGATGTAGCTCACTATATAATCTTGAGCACATCCCACTTCTTTTCGTAATCATCTTCCTCACATTTCCACATCAGCATGCCATGACTCTAGAAAAGCTTCAACCAGGTGCGGTTGGAGCTGAATTGAGCCGAACGACAGGGGCTTCAAGCAATGCGCCATGCAGAGAGACACAGCAGCAACGCAGACACCGGTTAGTCCACCGTGACCCGGCATTTGTAGCCACCGAAAATCCTACCCAAGACGCACCTTCAAACACAGTACATACAACTCGAAGCAGCGAGAATAAGACTCAGCATGCGATCGGATGTTAGTAAATCCATATCTGTGTAGACGACGCGAAATTTTCAATATAACGCACAGCTAGGGTACGTAGAGGGCTTCGTGATCAATTCATAGTTTCTCGTAATGGCAACCCTCCATGGTCGACCAAGGCATCTCTCCGCGCAGTCAGCAAGATTCAACATCACGATGTTGTCATTGCTGGGATTTTTGTAAATCAATTTCGTGATAAAGGTCCCCTGGAATGGACGAAACAGGGTTTAAAGATCTTCAAGGAGGCTACAGAGTTGTATATGGTTGAGGCAATTCCCAAATCTCACTTTAGAAGCAGCAACAAATTTCTTGTAGGTTTTCAACATGTCAGCTGCTATGGCGAGACAAGGAGGTTGGGTACAGCTTGAACAGTCCGACATGCGTCTTGCGTTGAATATGTCCAAAATGGCCAAAGGAGGGCTCTCGCAGGCCTCATTAGAGGAAACGCAACAACTAATCAAGAAACCTGGCGCTCAAGTCCGAGAAGAAAAGAAACGGGGTGTTGAGTCTCCCGGACATAACAAGGTGAAGGCTGCGATCGAAAGGCATCTGGCGATGGTTCGTGAAAATGAAATGGATGGCTGCCTTCCTTGCCAAAATGGCATTGCTAACAATCCACAGAGAGACTGGAGGTGCAAAGGCACGGCTGCACATCCATCAGGACGGGCGCCGCCTCGGCCCAGGACGCCACCTGTGCCATCTAATGACGAAGAAAGCTCCGAAACAGATGGTGTGCCACCCGGATATGTGTATATACATACTGCGCTTCCCAGTGCTCGATTTGTCAATCTTTATCCATATGCCAAGGATCGCATGCGCGATCAAGATTTTATTCCAGATTTGCTGACTGATGATGATCCACCCACAGGTTAGTACACAATCAGTTGTGTGGTAATGCAGCTGACAGCCATTTTGAAGACGAGAGCGGCCTTTTGAGTGAATCTGACAGCGAAGACGAGAGTTGACTGAAGGGAACGGGACTTTTGAGTATTATCATTATCTACAATTAGCGTACACTTTAAAGTACATTTTAATGGGAATATTTAGATGCATCATTAAAGAACAATGTAGTAATAAAGCAGAACGTACATGAAAAACACAGAATGGGTGCAAAAAAGCCATTAATAATATTCTGTGCCAAAGTGAATGGTTCCCGATTGCGGATATGCCCGTGGCAAAATGTTCGTCAAAGGAGCATCAACAATGTGTGGCTTTGCATCATGGTTACTCTGCATGGTGATTGGTCATAGACATTCATAAATGACGGACGGGCTGCCTTTATATGCAACAGAGAAAGCGATCCGCTCCCTGCTCGATTCTGAAACTGAGCGTCAACAGTGCGTCAATGCTTGTTGGTCTTGTAAGTCAGGTATTTGATCAGAGACTTGGCCGTTGTGATGCATATTGAAAGTATTGGCCGCCTTTATAGGCGAAAAACAAAGCCACACGCTCCCAGCCCGATGATGAAAATGAGTGTCAACGGAGCGTCAAACATTTTTGGTCTTGTAAGTGAGGTAATTGTTCAGAGATTTGGCTGTTTTGATGCATATTGAAAGTATTCGCTGCCTTTATAGGCCAGAAAGATAGCAACACGCTCCCAGGCCGATCATGAAAATGACTGTCAACTGAGCGTCAACGATTTTTGGCCTTGCATCATGGTTACTCAAAGGGCGATGTGGCCATTGATAGCTATATACAAAGTTGTGACCGGTGATATAGGCTAAAACGCACAGGATCACTGAGTCGCAGCTGGGAAAATGAACCAAATTGTGGTTGTCCGGGAGGCTGTTGCGGGAACATGATCGCTTGCTATCTGCCTTTAAAGGCGCCCAATTCCTGGTATATAGATGTTTGCGATCATTCGAGAATTAGTTTTCCCAAGACACAAGACCAAAAATCGTTGTTGCTCTGTTGATGCTCAATGACAACATGGGGCATGGAGCGTGTAGCACTCTCTTTTGCCTATAAAGGCAGCCGATACTGTGATTAAATATAACAACGACTAATTCACTTTTCACTTACCTGACTTACGACACCAATAATCGTTGACTCTCCATTGACGCTCATCCTCAGAATGGGGCAGGGAGTGTGTCACTTTCTTCTTTCTTTATGAATGCCGCCTATACCTCATTTATGAACTTCTGCATCCAATTGCCACTCAGATTACCCAGTATGCAAGACCAAAAATCATTGACTCGCCGTTGACTCTCATTTTCAGGATGGGCCAGGGAGCGTTTCTCACTTGTTTTGGGATATACAGGTGGCCGATACATCAGTAAAGGACAACAATATACGAATGTGTATATTTTGCGATTAGCAACAGAATATCTGAATCCGACCAGAAATAGCAAAACCCGAAAACCGGAACAGGAGATGGGAACAGAAGGGTCGAGCCAAACCCGGCAAAACCCGAGGGTGGACCGGTACGGGTCCGGATTTGCCCCACCAAGATGCTGCCGGTCGGGTTTTTAGATTGAGTACGAACCAAACCGAACCGTGTTAGCAGTCCAAACCAGGCCCGCTGGCGGGTTACCCTGACCTGTTGCTAACACTACTCAAGGTATGTGACTGACTGATGTCAAGCCACTATCATCATCAGTAAACTGAAGTAGCACTGGCTTCAGCATGACTGCTAATGTGACTCTCTGAAACATACATCAGCCAAAAGCGAAATTGGTTTCCAAAAATGGACACCACTTACAAATACTTCTCCACATTCTCCACACTTAATCTATGGGAGTTATTAGAGATCTTCCTGCATGCATCAAAGCATTCGGTGATGTGATCATGTCATCAGGACATCTCAAATACCTGTCTAGTCATTCAAGTTCATTTATTGCGCATGTTTCTTTCGCTTTGGTCATCTACATTATATTCATATTGATGGTTCTTCGCACTGTTCGATGGATTTCATGAATATTCTAAACTATTTAATCCCTTGAGACATTGATTATATGCAATCTTGCACAACCCCCCTTACAAAAATTAAGACACCCAGAGTAAACACTTATCCGATATCTATATATCACTGCAACGATTACTTCAATCATCAAGTTAAATAATCTACATGTAAACCAAATTGAAACCATTCCAGTCAATTGAGTTGCTCAAGTACCACGACATGCTATCTGGCTGTGGTGTCAGCCAAAGATGGTGTGTAGGTCATTGAATCGCATTTAGAGGGACAATACAAGTGTGTCTGATACCGAAAAGAGTCTTATGACAGTAGTTTCCATTGTGCAAGGGCTATATCAGAAGTTGATTCCTATCCTTGACAATCATCATTCAGGCAGTCTGACGTATCAGCCATGTTGGAAACGTCTGAACCACGGTATGAAGCCCTTGCATACTCGATTCAGTGTCCTTGATGATGACAGGACAGTTCAATCATGCAGCAATGCCTCCAGTAGTCAGCATAAAGTGGCTATCTGGACTTGTTGCTATCCAGAGATGCACTGTATTATTGCTTGGTGGCTTATGCTTTCTCCACATTGTGAACCCAGATCAATAAACCATAGAAACTGCTTGCTTGGCGCAATCAATCGATGTCACCAGAATTGCAACTATGTTGTCACAAATATATTTTGGATCATTGAGGCGACTGAAATACTGATCATGATCGATGTAGTCTGTAATGTGAGCAAATCTCTGGAAATACGAAGTAATGTGATTCTGTAGCTCCCCATTTGGCATTGCACACCACAAGGACAAATCATCACGAGTCTTGATTTCTGGTGGTGGGTTATTCATCAATCCCTTGATGGGGGTGGTTGTTAGATGTATATCATTGTTGCGATTATGTTTTGCAGTGTTTGAATTCAACTCGTGATACCATAACACCTGCTTTCCAGTTTTCTTTTGCAAAATCTGGAAGGCAGCCTCATGAGGATTTGATTGTCAGTATGCTTGTTTGAGATCCATCATTGCTATTTGTGGGAGTTCAAAGTTCACATTGATAAGGTTGCAAAGCTGGCGCATATGGTTAGAGAAGGAGGTCAAGAGATGCATCGTGACAAAGTGGAAATATGATTCGTCGACACGATGTTCTGCAATTTCTCACTCGAGCTGCGCTCTATCCACAACAGCACAAGAATTGTCAGCGGCCACAGAAAGATTGTTCTAAGCGGGGTCACTCTTCCATTCCTCCTGTTTTGTCAAAGTAAGGTCATTTCTCAAGCCTTCTGAAACCTTCTTTGTACATTTACTGGCACGGAATCGACAGAAACCATCCTTGTTACAATGAAACTCCTCCAGGCAATTCACCAAGGACTCAATCATGGCCTCAGAATGGTATGGATACTGTGCGAAAACGTGAAAACTGACCAAGTTCGTGACCCACAACAGGGCTTCTGCGAAGGGAATCCTGTCCCTCGCCGAAGTGCTAAATCAGTCGCGGCGGCAAGTGGAACACTCACTCGTCTGACGGCTTTCGTCTGCTCACCGCTCCATTGCATCACCTTGGTACATGGCTTGTTCAATCCAGCTAACCCCGAACATGGAGGCATCATCGCCCAGAGCTGGTTGAATTAGTCGATTCTGAAATGTTGTTCGAGGAAGGATGTTACCCAGTACATTGAATGCTGATGCATTGCGAGATAGACATTATAAACAAAATCGGGTATGAAAATACTTGTCGGGGAGATACGTTTCAGATTCCAGAACATGCCTTCTGAGGTGCCTTTCGCTCGATCTTTCAGAGATTGTCGTACATTCTCTCTGTCTGTCCTATCACCCTGAGTTGTGGGTATCAACTTTGGATATACTGCTCATAGTCACTCAATTGCCACGACGATGAATTCCCTTTTCCAAACGATAATATCAGTGCATCACACACAGCGCAATGGGGCTGCTTGATTGAATGCAAGTGACTGTTTGCAAAGTAGTCAGCCATGCATACACCGAAAACAGGATAACATTGCCGCATGTGACAGTCCACACTGATCATAAGCTGTTCAGCGCTGACAAACATGTCGAGAGAACACAACATTAGCTTCAAGACTTTCCTTAAAATCTTTCGATTGTGGATTTGTCAATCCATCTCAGCAATTGTTGGTCCATGTCATTTTAAGTGATATTGGGAAGGAACAGGAAGAAGGGCAACAAGGATGCTTCCAAGATTCAAAGGATTTGATCTAATTTTCAACTCAATGTTTCCGAGAGTCAAATATACTGGCTATTCCAACTTGTCACCTGCATAGTGTCTTCAATATATCAGGTCTGAACTGCCAAAGAAAAGTACAATTGTAGCTCCAAGCAGCGGCAGTAGTCAGTGAAACAGTCAAAATCATCATAACATTGACGAAATCCAACTACCATGCCTCTTCATTCTTCTTCCAGTCACACGATTTCACTTTTCAGTGGATACTTTCCTTAGTATCACTGAATTCCTTTTCTGGAGCATGACATATGCTCCCTTCACGTAGACTGTTGAATAAGAAACTGAAAGGATTCAACAGGATTGAAGGAAAGGAAACATGTGTCATCATCATCGTGAAAGGTATTCGGATCAGCCTAACAATTGTAACACACCGCACCGAAATGCCAAAAGTCGATGCGCATCGCATAGGAAATTTCATTCAATTCTTTCAATGATGTGTGGCATGAAGTGAAGTTGCTGACGGTTGACATCATATGGTTCCTGAATAGCTCATTGTTCCCAGCTTTCCTCACCTTATGCTAGATGCACCTGTGTGGTAATCGATACTACTCCATTCGAGAAATGGTTCCCAAAGATCTATTATCTCATCGAAGATATCAAAATACTTGTTACTAATAGGCTTCCCAGCTAGACAGTTGTCCAAGTGGGCAGTACCATGAATATTTGTTCGAACTGGATGTTGCTCTGGATCGATGTACAGATTGTGACTGTCGGCATCTGTCAATGATTCCAGCAGTCCAGCAATTGAGCAGTCCGGACCGGGTCCGTGCAAGTCCAGTCCAATCCAGTCCAAGGAATTTTTGACCGGGCTCGGACCAATCCCCAATTTTTCTGGACATGGACTGAACTAGCATGGACTGCTTTGGACCAGTCCACTCGGGCCGAATTGGCTCGAATATGCCCGGGGTTACTTTCATACTGAGTCAACAAATAGACTCATAAATGATTGCTCACTTGTCATTTGCAAGTCGCCATGCACACCTCACCACTCACCACTTGCCACTTCCCACTCACCACTCACCACTTGCCATTCTGAATTTCATTGCCTCATCTCCGCAGGACCCTCAGATTCAAACTGTATATATAGCACGAAGGTATGGATTCGGAAATCATGGTACGCATGGAGCAGGTGTTCATGGATCTTGCATTATGGCCAGAGTAATCATTCCGTTTGACATATAAGTTTTGTTACGAACACTAGGATCTATGGTTATGGGTGGATGACCACCGGGGATAGCTCTTCTCGGTCGGCAGCCGTTCTTTCCGTCTGTCCCCATCTTGCCTCAAAAAATGGCACCATATCCATCCAACTCTCGGACGGACGGCATGACAACATCCCGTCCCGTCCGGAGTAGTTCCCGGACTGAGGGGACAGTTGAATCCACCGGTATTCACATCAATTAGTTTTGTTGGATACGGTTCGGGTTTCTCATGGTGGTGCTTGATACCTGTGGGGAGGGTGGGTTGGGCTACTTGTGCCGGTGATTGCTAGCAGCGGGCGGTTGTTATGCAATGACATTGTGTCTGGGTTAGGATTTCAGGGCTTACCATGTCACTTCTTTAGTTTTTCGATCTACTTTGAAATTGATAAATACTACCCTGTTTGGACTGGTCCAGACCAAGCCCGTCCAGTCGAAGACTGCCAGTCTGGGGCTCGGTCCAGTTCGACCTTCCAGTTGGACCGGACCAGACTGAGCCCTCCCCCAGACCGGGTCCGTCCGGACTGGTCGAATCATTGCCATCTGTATCGCTGGAACCATCGTCACAAGGGTAAAACCAATGGTCGCAATGCAGAGCATAAATGAATGGAAGCACAATACTACCTGGCTGGATCACGAAACCATCCACTGCCAGTTGTTTGGCTAATACATATAGTATGTTTCATTTATGGTTATGATGGAGGTGAGTTATGTAAGCACTGATGTAGAAGTATGTCTTGGAGCTGTAAAGGCACTGTTAACGAATATATCTGTTTTATTAGCAAACTAAAATGTTGTGACAAGGTGAAGAAGTGTCTCGAAGGTCTTTTGGCTACTCATATCATCATAAGCTAGCTGCTCCTTGGAAGAAGCCCCACCTCGATTTAATTTTTCCAAGATGGGGTCCTACAACTCCACCGGGAAAAATGACCTTACGCGACGCGTAACTCATAGAGAAGCTGTTTTTGGGCCGGTAATCCATAGCATATTTGACGCGTGGCACTATGAGGTCCTATGGACCTGCAATTTGACTAGATTACTATGATACGCATGCGATTATGTGCGCTTGATACTATACATTATGCTGCATTCAACCCACTTGAAACCAAACTGCCAAATGTATATCATTGCACGCTCCCAAGTACGCTCTGAAGTACACTCCTGATTGCACCCGATTGTACACTCCCAGCCTGCTTGACTTACGCTCCCAAGTACACCTCCGAGCAAGTTCTCAAGTACACTCCCGGGCATGCTCACAAGGACGCTCCCAATTGCACTCGATGGAACACTCCCAGCCTGCTTGACTATACGCTCCCAAGTACACCTCCGAGTATGCTCCCAAGTACACCTCCGAGTATGCTCCCAAGTACACACCAGAGCATGCTCTCAAGGATGCTCCCAATTGCACTCAATGGCACACTCCCAGCCTGCTTGGCTGTACGCTCCCAACTAAGCTCTCAAGACGCTCTCCATTGCACTCGATGGCACACTCCCAGCCTGCTTGACTGTATGCTCCCAAGTAAGCTCTCAAGACGCTCTCAAGCACACTCCCGAGCACGCTTTCAAGTACACTCCCAATTGCACTTGATGACACTCCCAGCCTACTTGGCTCTACGCTCCCAAATACCCTCTCAAGAGGCAAGACACTCCCAATCTCACTTGACTATATGCTCCCATGTATGCTCCTGTGTGCTCGATCCAGAGACTTGCTGAGTTGCAGGCGCCAGGCCCCTGGAGGCGTGAGGCCGGTGGCGGGTGGCGGGTGGCCAGTGGCGGGTGGCCGGTGGTGGGTGACTGCCATCGTATGGTGACCGAAATCATGACATCGGTCGATATCATAGTCTGAACCTTGTCTTTAGCGCGCCCACCGCGACCATATCTCACAATGCCTCACAGTCATGGTGTTGACAATTTCAGCCTTAGATTCTGCAGGAAAGGTTGACAATTCGATCTTGGGGTGAGCAGATCTCTGACTCAGATTTTCATGAGTAATCTTGTACCTGCTTCCCATCAATTTTGGGCGTATGTGTGCGCATTCAGTCTAGGGCTGATGGAGATGATGGCGATGGCGATGGCGATGGCGATGGCGATGGCGATGGCGATGGCGTTGGCGATGGTGTTGGTGATAGTTATAGTGATCATAGTATCAGAAGTACTTAGACAAGTAGGTTGGCTATGTCAATGTCAGCACCAAAGCTTCTACAGACTTAGAGCCTTCTACTAGCCAAAGCTTCCACAGACCTAGAGCCGTCTATTAGCCAAAGCTTCCACAAACTCAGAGTTTTCCAACAGCCAAAAGCTTCCCGTGGAAAACTCTACTCCTTCCGAATATGCTCCTGCATGCTCGATCCAGAGACTTGCTGGGTTGCAGGCGCCAGGAACCGGGAGGCGGGAGGCGGGTGGCGGGTGGCTGGTGGTGGGTGGCCGGTGGTGGGTGACTGGCGGCGTATGTTGGCCGAAATCATGACGTCGGTTGATATCATAGTCTGAACGATATTTTTAGTGCGGCCACCACGACGAGATCTCGCGATGCCTCACGGTCATGGTGTTGACAATTGCAGCCTGAGATTCTACAAGAATGGTAGACAATTGAATCTTGGGGAGAGCAGATCTCCGACTCAGATTTTCCAGTGGAATCTAGAGCTCGCTTCCCACCGACTATGGGTGTATGTGTGCGGATTCGGGGCTGATAGTGATGATGGAGATGGTGATGATGGCGATGGTGATGATGGCGATGGTGATGATGGCGATGATGATGGTGTGGGTGATGGTGATCATAGTACTAGAAGCACTTAGACAAGTAGGTTGGCTACGTCAATGTTTGCATCAAAGCTTCCACAG
>Ga0307515_10002885_pt1 | contig 36551 bp, 34 predicted proteins | sample 17_EM_MG_FD_194513 | JGI IMG/M metagenome (GOLD analysis project Ga0307515, IMG submission 194513) | Populus trichocarpa ectomycorrhiza microbial communities from riparian zone in the Pacific Northwest, United States - 17_EM | ecosystem: Host-associated > Plants > Roots > Unclassified | place... | reverse complement strand
CACCGCGACGCAGGCGCGCCAGACGGCGGCAGACCTCGTCATGTAGTGGAGACCTACGGCCCTCGCGCTAATGAAATCAACAACTTGTCGGGACTGTCGGGGCTGAATTGAGAAAGACGGGCTAGCGCACGAAGCGCCCGTCGGCGCCGATGATCGACAGCTCGGTGTAGGTGAGCCCGGTGTGCTGCGTCGGCGAGTAGCCGAGCTTGAGGCCGCCGAGGTCGAGGCTGCCGATGCCGTTCAGCGCCGCGGTCAGGCTTTCGCGCGTCGGCTTCGGGCCGGCGCGCTGCAGGCCTTCGACCAGCACCTTGGCGGCGGCATAGCCTTCCATCATGGCCGGCGTGATGCCAGCCAGCCCGGCGCCGCGCGCCAGCTCCAGCATCTCTTTCACCATCGGCAGGCCGATCGCGCGTTCGTTCGGGAACACCTGCGTGACGATGGTGCCGCGGGCAAACTCGCCGAGCTGCTTCACGAAACCGGCCGACGCGTTGTTCGACAGCGTGACGATCTGTGCCTTCGAGCCGGCGGCGCGGATCGCCTTCACGCCGTCGACGACGATGGTGCCCGAGCCGAAGAACAGCACCGCCTGCGCGTCGCGGCTCACCGCCTGTTCGGCAATGGCCTTGAAGTCGGGTTTGCTGCGGTCGAACTTGGTGCTGAACAGCGGCATGAACTGCGCCTGCGCAAAACCGGCCGCAGCGCCGGCCGCGGCGTCGGCGCCGAAGGAGTCGTCGACATGGACGATGGCGATGCGCCGCAGGCCGATCGTCGCCAGGTGCTGCACGGCCTTTTCGGCTTCGCGCTGGTAGGTGGTGCGCACGTTGAAGATCAGCGGATGCACCGGCTTGTGCAGCACCATCGCGCCGGTCGATGGGCCGATCAGCGGCACGCGGTATTGCTCGAGCACGGGCCGGATCGCCTCGGTGTGCGGCGTGCCGCGGTTCAGGAAGATCGCGATCACGCCGCGCTCGACGATCAGCGTGCGCGCGTTGGCCGCCGCGTTCGCCGGCTCGAACTTGTCGTCGAGCGAGATCAGCTCGACGCGCTGGCCGTTGACGCCGCCGCGGGCATTGACGGCGTTGATCCACAGCTTCGCGCCGTCGGTCGTTTCCTTGACGCCGGCGGCCGCCGCACCGCTGAAGCCCGAGGTCTGGCCGACGAGGATCTGCGCCGTGGCGGGCAGCGCCGACGCGACCAAGGCTGCAAACCACAGACAGCATCGCGCCAAGAGCATTTCGTTACCTTTTGCGGCCGGCCCGGCCGAACGGGGGCCCGAGTCTGCACGCCACCCCGCGCGCCGCCAAGCGGGAAACCGGGGATGCGCCGAAGCCCAGCGCGAAGTCGGTCACGGACTCCTAGAATGGCCGGTTCTGCCTCAGCGCCAGCCCTCCCGAGCCATGTCGTCCGGCCTCATCCGCATCCGCGGCGCCCGCCAGCACAACCTGAAGAACCTGGACCTGGACATCCGCACCGGGGAGCTGACGGTCGTCACCGGGCCCAGCGGCTCGGGCAAGTCCAGCCTGGTCTTCGACACGCTGTACGCCGAAGGCCAGCGCCGCTACGTCGAGACCTTCAGCGCCTACGCGCGCCAGTTCCTCGACCGCATGGACCGCCCGGCGGTCGACCGTGTCGACGGCGTGCCGCCCGCCATCGCCATCGACCAGACGAACCCGGTGCGCACGTCGCGCTCGACCGTCGGCACGATGACCGAGCTGAACGACCACCTGAAGCTGCTCTTTGCACGCGCCGCGCAGCTGTTCGACCAGCAGACGGCGACCGCCGTGCGGCACGACACGCCGGAGACGATCTACGCCGAGCTGCAGGCGCGCGCCGCGGCGGCGGCTGACCCGCGCCTGATCTTCACCTTCCCGGCCGAGCTGCCGGCCGACACCAGCGCCGAGCAGCAGGAGCAGTGGCTCGCGGCCAGCGGCTTCACGCGCGTGCAGGCCGAGCGCGTGGTCGGCACGCGCAAGGTGCTGGACGTGGTGGCCGACCGCTTCCGCCTGGCCAACACCGAGAAGGTGCGGGTGATGGAAGCCGTCGAGCTGGCGCTGAAGCGTGGCAGCGGCCGGCTCAACGTCTACGCCGGCGATGAAGCGGCGCCGTGGCGCTATTCCACCGGCCTGCATTGCCCCGAAAGCGACATCCGCTATGCCGACCCGCAGCCGGCGATGTTCAGCTTCAACAGCGCCTATGGCGCCTGCGACACCTGCCGCGGCTTCGGCCGCGTCATCGGCGTCGACTTCGGCCTGGTCATCCCCGACGAGCGCAAGACGCTGCGCAACGGCGCCATCAAGCCGCTGCAGACCCCCGCCTGGAAGGACTGCCAGGACGACCTGATCAAGTACGCCGGCGAGGCCGGCATCCCGCGCGACACGGCCTGGAACATGCTGACCCCCGCGCAGCGCGACTGGGTCGTCGAAGGTTCGCCGCACTGGACCGGGAAGTGGAACCAGCAGTGGTACGGCATCCGCCGCTTCTTCGGCTATCTGGAGAGCAAGGCCTACAAGATGCACATCCGCGTGCTCTTGTCGAAGTACCGCAGCTACACGCCGTGCACGGTGTGCGGCGGCGCGCGGCTGAAGCTGGAAGCGCTGCTGTGGCGCATCGGCTCGAAGGCCGATGCCGATGCCGTGCTGCCGCCGGACAAGCGCGTGATGCCGACCGGCGTGCCGTGGAGCCGCGAGCAGCTCGAAGCGCTGCCCGGCCTGCACCTGCACGACCTGATGCAGCTCAGCATCGAGCGCCTGCGCCGCTTCTTCGACGGCCTGACGCTGCCGAGCACGCTGCTCGACGACGCGCTGAAGCTGCTGCAGGACGAAGTGCGCACGCGGCTGAAGTACCTGTGCGATGTCGGCCTGGGCTATCTGACGCTGGACCGCCAGAGCCGCACGCTCAGCGGCGGCGAGGTCCAGCGCATCAACCTGACGACGGCGCTGGGCACCTCGCTGGTGAACACGATGTTCGTGCTGGACGAGCCCAGTATCGGCCTGCACCCGCGCGACATGAACCGCATCGTCGAGGCCATGCACCGGCTGCGCGATGCCGGCAATACGCTGGTGGTCGTCGAACACGACCCGGCGGTGATGCTGGCCGCCGACCGGCTGATCGACATGGGGCCGGGCCCCGGCGAACGCGGCGGCCAGATCGTCTTCGACGGCACGCCCGAAGCGGCGCGCCAGGCCGACACGCTGACCGGCGCCTACCTCGGCGGCCGCAAGCAGGTCAGCATCGGCTTCCGCCGCCTGGTGGCCGAGAACACGCCCAAGCTCGTGCTGGAAGGCGCGCGCGACCACAACCTGCGCAACGTCACGGTCGAGCTGCCGCTGCAGCGGCTGGTCGTCGTTACCGGCGTCAGCGGCTCGGGCAAGAGCACGCTGATCCAGGACGTGCTGTACCCCGCGCTGGCGCGCCACTTCGGCAAGCCGACCGAAACGCCGGGCGCGCACGAGCGGCTGCTCGGCAGCGACTTCCTGTCCGACGCCGTGTTCGTGGACCAGAGCCCGATCGGCAAGACCGCGCGCAGCAACCCGGCCAGCTACGTCGGCGCCTTCGACGAACTGCGCAAGATCTTTGCCGACGCGCCGCTGGCGCGCGAGCGCAGCTACAGCGCCGGCACCTTCAGCTTCAACGCCGGCGACGGCCGCTGCCCGACCTGCGGCGGCTCGGGCTTCGAACACGTCGAGATGCAGTTCCTGAGCGACGTGTACCTGCGCTGCCCGGACTGCGACGGCCGCCGCTACCGCGCCGAGATCCTGGACGTGAAGGTCGTGCGCGGGCCGATGCAGTTGTCCATCGCCGACACGCTGGACCTGACGGTGGCCGAAGCCGCGCACTGGTTCCAGAACGACCGCGAAGTCGTGGCGCGGCTGCAGCCGATCATCGATGTCGGCCTGGACTACGTGCGCCTGGGCCAGCCGGTGCCGACGCTGTCCGGCGGCGAAGCGCAGCGGCTGAAGTTGGCCGGCTTCCTGGCCGACGCCGCCAGCGGCCCGCGCCAGCCGGCGGCCAAGCGCGGCACGCTGTTCCTGTTCGACGAGCCGACCACCGGCCTGCACTTCGACGACATCGCCAAGCTGATGCGCGCCTTGCGCAAGCTGCTCGACGCCGGCCATTCGCTGCTCGTCATCGAGCACAACCTGGACGTGATCCGCGCTGCGGACTGGATCGTCGACCTCGGGCCCGAAGGCGGCGAAGCCGGCGGCGAAGTCGTTTGCGTCGGCACGCCCGACGACGTGAAGGCGCATGGCACGTCGCACACCGGCAAGGCGCTGCGCGACTACGACGTCTCGATGGGGAAAGCCTTCACCGCAGAGGAGCGGAGAACGCAGAGCTTCGCAGAGGCAGGCAAGCCCCTGCAGTTTTCTCTGCGCCCCTCGGCGCCCCTCCGTGCCTCTGCGGTGAATGAATTCATCTCCATCGTCAACGCGAAAGAGCACAACCTGAAGAGCCTGAGCGTCGACATCCCGCGCGGCAAGTTCAACGTCGTCACCGGCGTCTCGGGTTCCGGCAAGAGCACGCTGGCTTTCGACATCCTGTTCAACGAAGGGCAGCGGCGCTATCTCGAAAGCCTGAACGCCTACGCGCGCAGCATCGTGCAGCCGGCCGGGCGGCCGGAGGTCGATGCGGTCTACGGCATCCCGCCGACGGTGGCCATCGAGCAGCGGCTGTCGCGTGGCGGGCGCAAGAGCACGGTGGCGACGACCACCGAGGTCTGGCACTTCCTGCGCCTGCTGTGGGTCAAGCTCGGCCTGCAGCACTGCACCAAGGATGGCGCGCCGGTGAAGGCGCAAAGCGCCGAGAGCATCGCGGCGCAGCTGCTGCGCGACCACAAGGGCCAGCATGTCGGCCTGCTGGCGCCGCTGGTGGTCAACCGCAAGGGCGTCTACACCGACCTCGCGAAGTGGGCCAAGGCGCGCGGCCACACGCACCTGCGCGTCGACGGCGAGTTCCTGTCCTTGTCGCCGTTCCCGCGCATCGACCGCTTCAAGGAGCACACGCTCGAGCTGCCGGTGGGCGACCTCGTCATCGCGCCCGACAACGAAGCCGAGCTGCGCGCGCTGCTGAGCAAGACGCTGGAGCTCGGCAAGGGCGTGCTGCACCTGCTGCACCCGCTGGACGGCCTGGGCGCGGCGATGGACGACGCCGACGCCGCCACCAACGGCAAGGGCATCGGCGAGATCAAGGTCTTCTCGACCAAGCGGGCCTGCCCGGTGTGCGGCACGAGCTACCCCGAGCTGGACCCGCGCATGTTCAGCTACAACAGCAAACACGGCTGGTGCAGCACCTGCGTCGGCACCGGGCTGGCGCTGACGCGCGAGCAGCGCAAGGCCTACGACGACTCGGTGCGCGATGACAACGACAAGGGCCGTGAACAGAGCTTCCCGTCGGAAGAGGCCGAGGTCGAAGGCGTCGAAGACGTGGCGTGCCCGGACTGCCACGGCGCGCGGCTGAATCCGGCATCACGCGCCGTGACCTTCGACGCGCAGGCCATCAGCGCCATCGCGGCGCTGTCGGTCATCGAGACGCGGCGCTGGATCGACGCGCTCGAACTGACCGGCCGCGACGCCGGCATCGCGCGCGATGTTGTCGTCGAGATCAAGAGCCGGCTCGAATTCCTCGAAGAAGTCGGCCTCGGCTACCTGACGCTGGACCGCGCCGCACCGACGCTGAGCGGCGGCGAAGCGCAGCGCATCCGCCTGGCCGCGCAACTGGGCAGCAACCTGCAAGGCGTGTGCTACGTGCTGGACGAGCCGACCATCGGCCTGCATCCGCGAGACAACGGCATCCTGCTCGGCGCCTTGGCCAAGCTCGGCGAAAAGGGCAACACGCTGGTCGTCGTGGAGCACGACGAAGACACGATACGCCGCGCCGACCACATCATCGACATCGGTCCCGGCGCCGGCAAGCGCGGCGGCCGGCTGGTCGCCGAAGGCACGGTGGCCGATCTGTCCAGACACGCCGACTCGCTGACCGGCCGGCTGCTCGCGACACCGCTGAAGCATCCGCTGCAGGCGCGGCGCGAGGTCATGCCCGGTCAACCGGCGCTGCAGCTGAAAGGCGCGTCGCTGCACAACCTGCAGTCGGTCGACCTCGACGTGCCGCTGAAGCGGCTGGTGGCGGTCACCGGCGTCAGCGGCTCGGGCAAGAGCACGCTGGCGCGCGACGTGCTGCTGGCCAACGTGGCCCAGGCGGTGGCGCAGCGCCAGAGCGCCTCCGGCCGCGACGCGCTGGCGGCCGGCCGCGGCAAGCCGTGGACCGGCTGCACGTCGCTGGCCGGCTATGAGCCGATCGACCGCGTGCTCGAAGTCGACCAGACGCCGATCGGCAAGACGCCGCGTTCCTGCCCGGCCACCTACATCGGCTTCTGGGACGCGATCCGCAAGCTCTTCACCGAGACGCTGGAAGCCAAGGCGCGCGGCTACGCGGCGGCGCGCTTCTCGTTCAACACCGGCGAAGGCCGCTGCCCGGGCTGCGAAGGCCAGGGCATGAAGACCATCGCGATGAGCTTCCTGCCCGACGTGAAGGTGCCGTGCGACGTGTGCCACGGCGCGCGCTTCAACCCCGAGACGCTGGCCGTCAGCTGGCGCGGCAAGAGCATCGGCGAGGTGTTGCAGATGGAGGTCGACGAAGCGGTCGACTTCTTCGCCAGCATGCCGGTGGTCGCGCACCCGCTGCAGCTGCTGAAGGACGTGGGGCTGGGCTACCTGACGCTGGGCCAGCCGAGCCCGACGCTGAGCGGCGGCGAGGCGCAGCGCATCAAGCTCGTCACCGAACTGAGCAAGGTGCGCGACGACGTCACGCGCCGCGGCAACCGCGCGCCGCACACGCTGTACGTGCTGGACGAGCCGACGGTGGGCCTGCACATGGCCGATGTCGAGAAGCTGATCCGCGTGCTGCACCGGCTGGTCGACGGCGGCCACAGCGTCGTCGTCATCGAGCACGACCTGGACGTCATCGCAGAAGCCGACTGGGTCGTCGACCTCGGCCCCGAAGGCGGCGGCGGCGGCGGCGAGATCGTCGTGCAAGGCTCGCCGGAGGCGGTGGTGGCCGCGGGTTCGCACACCGGGCAGGCGCTGGCGCCGGTGCTGGCGCGGTCGCAGGTGTAGGAGAAGGTCAGGGTTTCGGCATCGCGGCCGCCAGCCGGCGCATCCAGCCGGCGGCGCGCTTCGCTTCGGCGGGGTCTTCCAAATGTGCGGCGCGCGCCAATGCGTCGTCGATGCGAACGATGCCGTGTGCGAGCAATGCACGGTTGAAGTCGGCGTCTTTCTCGCGGGCCGCGCAGGCCTTGGAAACGAACAGGTCTACAGGGTCCAGACAGTAAGCAACGCGGCCATTGGTAGCGGTCGTTTGAAGGCGCACGAGACGGCCTTCCCAGCCATGCGGCAGACGCGCCGTCTCGGGCGACACGCCCTGGGCGTAGTAGCCGAAGTGGTCATGAAAGAACGACAGCTCGCCGATGCTGCCATCGATCAGGTCGGCCAGCTCCGGCGCCTGCAGCGGATAGATGTCGGCTTCCATCGAAACCGTGCATTCCGCTGGCGGGTGGTCGATCGACCCGACGATCGACTGGCTGCCGATGACGACGAACTCATACTGGTTCGTGATCTCGGCAGCGGCGCGGATCAGGTGTTCGAGCTGCGACCTTTGCATGAGCGGATGATCTCCAGGCGTAGGGTCGGCGACAGCAGACGCCCCAGCGGCGAGGCCTGCCGCAGCTGCTGGCCGCGATCGGTGCGCGCCAGCGCCCGTTCGAGCGGCCCGCGGAGCAGGATATCGCGCCACTCGTCGCGCAAGGCCTTGGAGTCAGTCGGTGCCACCCGGTCCCAGTGCTCCAGCGTGGCCAGGGCCTTGCTGACCAGACCGGGCTGCCGGCTCAACACATCGATTGCCGCCTGGTTGAGCAGCAGGCTCTGACGGTCGCTGAGGCTGTGGGCGAAATCCATCGCGCAAGGCTACCGCGTTCGCCTTGGGAGAGGCAACCCAGGTCGATTGCAGCCTCGATCGCCGCCGCGCCCGCGGGATCAGCAGTTCCGCGCCCCCGGCATCGTCGCCAGGTCCATCGGCAGTTCGCCGGCGATGAGCCGCATCGCGCGGGTCTGCAGCGCGATGGCGTCGTCGCGGTCGCCGCAGCGGTCGAGTGCGTCGCTGACGCGCAGCAGCACGTTCACCGTCCAGCGCGAATCGGCCACGGCGCCGGCCAGGCGCATGGCTTCGAAGGCGTGGTCGCGGGCGCGCTCGCGCGCTGCATGGCCGCGGCCGCTGTCGGGGTCGCCGTCGTCGAGCTGCTCGGCGCTGCTGGCGGCGGTGTCGCACAGGTCGCACAGCAGGTCGACCGTCAGGTCGACGGAACCGACCAGGTGGCTCCAGCGCAGCGCCTGCGCATAGGCGGCCTCGGCGGCATCGCTGGCGCCCAGGCCGCGGTAGCAGCGGGCCATCTGCGCCAGCGCCTGGCTCCTCGCGTGCGGCTGGCCGCCGGACTCGGCAGCGTCGAGGTCGGCCGCGGCCTGGCGCAGCGCATCGCGCACCGGGCCTTCGGGGATGGCATCGTTTTGCATGGATCATGCTACGGCGCAACGGCCGGTCGGCGCGTCCCCCGAAGCCGGGGGCTCGGCTCATGGCAGGCGTTTCGGGCGTGGTGGAGTTCACGCGCGCGGCCCGGGCCCGGATGCGAGTTTGCCGCGATGCCCGGCGGGGCGCGATCGTGCAGAATCGGCCGCAGTCCTGACCCTCTGGAGCACCTTGATGAGCCTGGCCCGACGTTCGAGACCCCTGCGCGCCCTGTCGTTGCTGGCCTGCAGCCTGGCCGGCACGGCCGCGTCGGCGCAGGTCGTTCTCACCGCGTCGTCGTGGCTGCCGCCCAGCCACATCCTGTCCGAGACGCAGAAGGAATGGTGCAACCAGCTCGAGCAGAAGACCGCGGGCAAGGCCAAGTGCAACATCCTGCCGCGCGGCGTGTCGGCGCCACCCGGCACGCTGGACGCGGTGCGCAACGGCCTCGCCGACCTGTCGTTCACGGTGCACGGCTACACGCCGGGCCGCTTCATCACCACGCAGTTGGCCGAGTTCGCCTTCGTCGGCGATTCGTCGGAAGCCACGTCGGTGGCCTTCCAGCGCATGTATGCCAAGTACCCGGCCTTCGCCGAAGAGCACAAGGGCGTGAAGGTGCTGACGGTGTTCACGCACGGCCCGGGCATCGTCTTCAACACCAAGCGGCCGATCACGAAGATCGACGACCTGTCCGGGCTGAAGTTTCGCGTCGGCGGCGGCATGGTGGGCGAGATCAGCAAGGCGCTGGGCATGAACGTCACGCTCAAACCCGCGCCCGAAAGCTACGAGCTGCTGTCCACCGGCGTGATGGACGGCACGCTGTTCCCGGCCGAGTCGGTGGAGTCGTTCAAGATCGACAAGGTCATCAAGTACGCCACCACCTTCCCCGGTGGTCTGTACAACACCAGCTTCGTGTTCCTGATGAACCAGGCCAAGTACGACAGCCTGCCGCCCGACGTGAAGAAGGTCGTCGATGAACTGTCCGGCGAGGCCGCGGCGCGCCAGTTCGGCCGCGGCTGGGACAAGGTCGACCGCCGCGGCATGGCCTTCATGCAGGCCGCCGGCGTGCAGTTCAACAAGGCCGACCCGGCCTTCGTGAAGGCGGTGGCCGAGAAGGTCGCGCCGCTCGAAGACGCCTGGGCCAAGGCCGCCGAAGCCAAGGGCCTGGCGAACGCGAAGAAGGTGCTCGGCGAATACCGCGCCGAAGCCAAGAAGCCATAAGCCGGGCACGGCGCTTGAAGAAGCTGCTCCACACGCTGTGCGGCGCGCTGGCCGCGGTGGCGCTGTTCGCCATCATGCTGCTGACCTTGGCCGACGTGCTTGGCCGCAAGCTGCTGAGCCAGTCGGTGCCGGGCTCGCTGGAGCTGACCGAACTGCTGATGGTGGCGGTGATCTTCGCCGCGCTGCCGCTGGTGTCGCTGCAGGGTGAACACGTGGTCTTCGATTCGCTCGACCCCTGGCTGCCGGCATGGCTGCGGCGCGCGCAGCAGCTCGTCGTCGAACTGCTTTGCGCCGCGGCGCTGGCCGGCGTGGCCTGGCTGATGTGGGTCAAGGGCGGGCAGCTCGGCGAATACGGCGAGACCACGGCCCAGCTGAAGATGCCGCTGGCGCCTTTCGTGCACGCGATGAGCCTGCTCTGCGCGGCCACGGCGCTGGTGCATCTGCTGCTGATCGTGCAGCCGGTGGCGCACCACCATGCCGGCGTGCCCGAGGACGGGGCTTGAGCGCCGCGCTGATCGGCTTCGCGGCCGTCTTCGTGCTGGCGTTGTTGCGCATACCGCTGGCCTTCGCGATGGGCGCGGTCGGCTTCGTCGGCCTCGGCCTGCTGCGCGGCTGGGCGCCGACGATGGCCAACGCCGCCCAGGTGGTCTACGACACCGGCTTCGCCTACACGCTGAGCGTGGTGCCGCTGTTCATCCTGATGGGCAACTTCGTCGCCCGTGCCGGGCTGGCGCATGAGCTCTTCGGCGCGGCCTATGCCTTCATCGGCCACATGCGCGGCGGGCTGGCGCATGCCACCGTCATCGCCTGCGCCGGCTTCGGAGCCATCTGCGGCAGCTCGATCGCCACCGCGGCGACGATGTCCAAGGTGGCCTACCCGCCGATGAAGAAGCTCGGCTACAGCGACTACCTGTCGACCGGCGTCATCGCCGCCGGCGGCACGCTGGGCATCATGATCCCGCCGTCGACCATCATGGTCATCTACGGCATCGTCACCGAAACCAACATCGGCAAGCTGTTCGCGGCCGGCGTGATCCCGGGGCTGATGAGCGCGGTGATGCTGATGGCCGGCGTGGCCTGGATCACCTGGCGCGACCCGGCCGCGGGCCCGGCCGGCGAGCGCACCGCATGGCCCGAGCGGCTGAAGGCGGTGCGCGACATCTGGGGCGTGGCGCTGCTCGTCGTGGTGGTGCTGGGCGGCATCTACGGCGGCGTGTTCACGGCCACCGAAGGCGCGGGCATCGGCGCATCGGGCGCCTTCTTCTTCGCGCTGGCGCGCCGTGCGCTGACCTGGAAGGCTTTGTTCGAGGTGCTGGTGGAGAGCGCGCGCACGACGGCGATGCTGTTCACCATCCTCATCGCGGCGATGCTGTTCTCGAGCTTCGTCAACTTCACCACCATGCCCGGCGACCTGAAGGACTGGATCCTGCACCAGGGCCTGTCGCCGCTGATGGTGGTGGCCGCGATGATGGTCATCTACGTGCTGCTGGGCACCATCATGGAAGAGCTGTCCATGGTGCTGCTGACCATCCCGGTCTTCTTCCCCATCGTCACCGGCCTCGGCTTCGACCCGGTGTGGTTCGGCGTGCTGATCGTGCTGGTGGTGCAGATCGGCCTGATCTCGCCGCCGGTGGGCATGAACCTGTTCGTGCTGAACACGCTGCTGAAGGGCGTGACGCTGCAGCAGATCTTCCGCGGCGTCTGGCTCTTCGTGCTGATCCTCACCGTGGCGCTGTTCGTCGTGCTCGAATTCCCGCAGCTGTCGCTCTGGCTGCCGGGCTTCATGAAGTAGCGGCGACCGCGCGGCGCGGCCAGCGCTTCCAGACGCGCCAGCCCAGCAGCACGCTGATGATCGTTGCGTAGACCGCCCATTCGCCGAAGTTGTGCTTGGCCGCGCGCATCCAGAAGAAGTGCAGCAGGGCCAGCAGCGCGGTGGCGTAGACCGCGCGGTGCAGCGCCTGCCAGCGCCAGGCGCCCAGCGCCTTGATGGCGCGGTTGAACGAGGTCGCGGCCAGCGGCAGCATCGTCAGCAGCGCCGCGCTGCCGACCAGGATGAACGGGCGCTTGGCGATGTCCTTCAGGATCGCATCGAGCTCGAAACCCATGTCCAGCCACGCGAAGCACAGGAAGTGCAGCACGCCATAGAAGAACGTGAAAAGACCCAGCATGCGGCGCAGCCGAGCCAGCGCGTTCCAGCCGGTGGCCTGGCGCAGCGGCGTGATGGCCAGCGTCAGGCACAGGAAGCGCAGCGTCCAGTCGCCGGTGGACCGGATCAGCGCCTCGGCCGGGTTCGGGCCCAGCGTGTTCGCGATCGCGCCGTACAGCAGCCAGGCAAACGGGCCCAGCGCCAGCACGAACAGCAGCGGCTTGGCCGCTGGTTTCAGCAGCAGCTGGTTCATGGTTCGGCGGGGCTCAGTAGTACCGGGCCAGGTCCATGCCGGCGTAGAGCTGGCCGACCTGGGCTTCGTAGCCGTTGAACATCAGCGTCGGCCGCTTCTTCGCGAACAAGCCGTCTTCGCCGATGCGGCGCTCGCCGGCCTGGCTCCAGCGCGGGTGGTCGACCTTCGGGTTGACGTTCGAATAGAAGCCGTATTCGCGCGGCGCGGCCTCTTCCCAGGCCGTCTTCGGCTGCTTCTCGACGAAGCGGATCTTGACGATGCTCTTCGCCGACTTGAAGCCGTACTTCCACGGCAGCACCACCCGCACCGGCGCGCCGTTCTGGTTCGGCAGTACCTCGCCGTACAGGCCGAAGGTCAGCAGCGCCAGCGGGTGCATGGCTTCGTCCAGGCGCAGGCCTTCGCGGTACGGCCAGTCGAGCACCGACGAGCGGATGCCCGGCATCTGCGCCCGGTCGGCCAAGGTAGTGAACTGCACGAACTTGGCGTTGCCGGTCGGCTCGACATGCTTGACCAGCTCGGCGAGCGAAAAGCCGGTCCACGGGATCACCATCGACCAGCCTTCGACGCAGCGCAGGCGGTAGATGCGCTCTTCGAGCGGCGCCAGCTTCATCAGTGCGTCGAGGTCGAAGGTGCCGGGCTTCTTGACCTCGCCTTCGACCGTCACGGTCCAGGGGCGGGGCTTCAGCGTGCCGGCGTTGTGCGCCGGGTCGGACTTGTCGGTGCCGAACTCGTAGAAGTTGTTGTAGCTGGTGACGTCGCCATAGGGCGTGAGCTTGTCCATCGTCAGCGCGCCGGCGACGTCGCTCTTGGCGCCGGGCAGCGCGGCCAGCTTGCCGGGGCGCGGCGCCTGCGCCAGCGCGGGCAGGGCGCTGAAGGCCGCGCCGGCGGCCAGGCCTTTGAGCAGCGTGCGCCGCGCTTCGTAGACACGCCGCGGCGTGATCTCCGACGCGACGGGGTGGATGAAACCGCGGTTCTCGAGGTAGTGCATGGATGCTCCGATGGGCTTCACCGTCTGTCGCCGGCGGGCGGCGCAGCTTACAGACCTGGTGATTGACCGCGCGGCGGGCGCAAAGTTGCCGCAGCCCGGCTACAGCTCGCCGTACGAGTGCAGCCCGGACAGGAACATGTTCACGCCGAGGAAGGCGAACGACGTGACCAGCAGCCCGGCCAGCGCCCACCAGGCGGCGACGCTGCCGCGCAAGCCCTTCATCAGCCGCATGTGCAGCCAGGCGGCGTAGTTGAGCCAGACGATCAGCGCCCAGGTTTCCTTCGGATCCCAGCTCCAGTAGCCGCCCCAGGCTTCGGCGGCCCAGAACGCGCCGAGGATGGTGGCGATGGTGAAGAACGCGAAGCCGACCGCGATGGCCTTGTACATCACGTCGTCCATCACCGTGGCTTCGGGCGTGCGCGGGTTGATGTAGCGGCGCGTGGCGACCGCCAGCGCGAAGAAGCCCACCGTCGGCAGCACCATGCGCAGCGCCTTGGCCATGGCCGGCGCGGCTTCGGCGGCGCCGAAGGCCCAGAAGGCGGCCACCGGCAGTGCCACCAGCAACAGTGGCAAGCCGACCAGGCCGGTCCAGAGCTGGCGGCCGCTGGCCGTCTTCAGCAGGAAGGCCAGCGAGACCATCGCCGACAGCGAGAAGGTGCCGTAGCCGATGAAGTTGGCCGGCACGTGCAGCTTCATCCACCAGCTCTGCAGGGCCGGCACCAGCGGCTGGATCTCGTGCGCGTCGCGCGCCAGCGTGTACCAGAGCAGGAAGCCGACGCCGGCGCTGACCACCAGCATGACGAAGGCGCCCAGCGCCTTGGTGCGGTAATGCTGCTCGTAGTACAGGTAGAACAGCGTCGTCAGCCAGCAGAACAGCACGAACACTTCGTACAGGTTGCTGACCGGGATGTGGCCGATGTCGGGTCCGATCTGGTGGCTTTCGTACCAGCGCACCATCGTGCCGATGAGCGCCATCGACACCGCCGCCCAGGCCATGAACGAGCCCAGCCGCTGCGCCGTGTTGTCGCCGCCGCTGCCGCTGCCGGCGCGTGCAAACAGGCCGACGACGTAGAAGAACGTGCTCATGAAGAACAGCACGCTGGCCCACAGGATGGCGCTCTGGCTGGACAGGAAGTACTTGAGCCAGAAGACCTTGTCGCCGGCCGCCAGGTCGGCGCCGAAGCCGTCGCTCGTGCGGCTGTACAGCGCGATGGCCAGCAGGCTGGCGCTGCCGACGCCCAGCGCCAGCACGCGCAGCGAGCCCCAGAACCAGCCGAGGGCGATCAGCGCCGGCACCGCGCCGGTGAGGATGGCCGTCTCGTAGACGTCCATTGCCGCGCCGTAGCGGCTGAAAGCGTAGCCGGCACCGGCCACGATGAGCGCCGCGAACAGCCAGTCGAAAGGCGAGCGGCGCGAAAACCAGCCGCTGTCGCCGAAGGTCAAGGTGGTGGTGTTCATGTCGGCTCCTGCAGCAAGGCCTGGCGGATGCGGTCGAACTCGGCGTCGGCTTCGAGTGTGCGCCGATGCGGCGCCAGTGCGGCGGTGATCTTGGTGCCGCCTTCGTCGCCGGGTTGGAGCCAGATCCAGAGCCGGCGTTCCCGGATGTAGAGCATCGCGAAGACGCCGATGATGAGCAGCGCTGCGCCCAGGTAGACCAGCTTCTGCCCCGGCGCCCGCGCGACCTGGAACACGCTGGCCTGCACTTGCGTGAAGTCGGTCAGCTGGAACATCAGCGGCACCGGGTAGAAGAAGCTGTCCGACAGCGAGGTGACGGCCTGGGTCATGAAGGCCTCGGCCTCGGGGCCGGGCGTCAGCGGCTTGTCGCCGGCGCCTTCGCGGCTCAGGTTCAGCAGCTCGAACAGGCTGCCGTTCAGGATGCGCAGCAGCACCTCGGAGATGCGCCCGCGTTCGGACTCGGGCACGCTGCTTTCCATGAAGTCGGCCAGCGCCTGCAAACCGCCGCGCGTGCCGGCGGGTTTGTCGGCGCCCTTGCCGGCACTGGCCTCGGCGCCGGCGAACAGGCCGAGCACGCGGCGTGTCGTGACCAGCAGCTGCTCGGCCATCTCGGGCTTGTCCAGCGGCGTGGCCAACGCGACGTAGCGGCGCGCGGCCTTGTCGCGCTGCGCCGGGTCGTCCAGCGCCTGGCGCAGCCGCGACCAGCCGAGCACGCTGCCCTTGTCGTCGGCCGGGATGCGCAGGTAGCGGAAAGCCTCGGCCGGCGTGTCGCGCATGCCGGCCAGGAAGATGCGCTGGCCGTCGAGTTCGATCGGCGCCATGTAGTTGTGGAATTCCTTGGCCTGGCCGCTGGCGTCGCGCAGCTTGTAGGTGATCGACGGGCCGACGTTGTGCAGCTCCTTCTTGTGCGAGACGCGCGTGCCGCTGCCGAGCCGGTCTTCGATCGAATGCACGAGGTTGACGCTGCGCACGTCGGTGGCGCTGCCTTCTCCGGCGCCGAGGTTCTCGACGTTGATGACGCGCAGCGCGGTGAATTCGAGCGTCGTCGTCTTGTCGCCGGCCGGGCCGCTGGCCACGAGTTCGGTCTTGCCGCCGATGGTGCCTTGCACGTCGAACGGCGTCATGCCGGCACGCATCGGCAGCGCGCTCAGCTTCACGCGCGAGCCGCCGTCGTCGAAGCTGCTCTGGTAGATGGCCACCCCAGCATGGATGGCGGGCTTGTTGACCTCGACGGTGGCCGGCGTCGCCTTGCCGGTGGCCCGGTCGTGGATGACGATGTCGCTGGCAAACAGCCGCGGCATGCCGGTGGGGTAGTACTGGACCGTGAACTTCTTCAGTTCGACGTCGAAGGGCAGGTCCTGCAGCACCACGCCGTCGGGCATGTTCAGCACGGCCACGCCGGCGCGCGCGCCTTCGGGCACCAGCAGGTTGCCGCGGAAGGTCGGGTTGTTGACCGACAGGCGGTGCTGAGCCGGCACGTCCTGGATCAGGCCGCCGCCGTTGAACGGCGTCTTGCCGAGCAGCGCCATCTGCAGCCGCACGATCAGGTCGCCGTCGGCCAGGCCGCCCAGGCAGATCAGCACGATGGCCGAGTGCGCCGAGATGTAGCCGAGCTTGTTCGAAGCGCCCTTGCGCGCCGCCACCATGGTGCCGCCGTCGCGTGCCTGCACGCGGGCCTTCCAGCCGGCGCCGGCCAGCAGCCCGTTCACGCGTGCCAGCGCCGCATCAGGTGTCTCGGCGGTCTGGCCGTGGGCCTTGTGGTGGAAGGACTGCAGCGACTGCTCGCGCAGGTGCTCCTTGAAGTTCTTCAGGTCGGCCAGGATCTTCGGCGTGTTGCGCGCGATGCACAGGCTGGTGGACGTGACCAGGAAGCCCAGGATCAGCAGGAACCACGGCGCGCTGTAGACGGTGAACAGGCCGACGCGGCCGAACACGTCGGCCCAGAACGGCCCGAACTGGTTGACGTAGTTGTTGACCGGCTCGCCCTGCTTGACGACCGTGCCGATGACCGACGCGATGCAGATCAGCGCAAACAGCGAGATCGAGAAGCGCATCGACGACACCAGCTCGACGGCGTCGCGCAAGGCGCGCGACCGGGTGCGAATCTCGACGCCGGAGGTGGAAACAGCCATGCGGTGGATTATCGAACCTGGGGTGGCGGAAAAAGCAAAAGGGCCGGTCGAATGACCGGCCCGATGGCTGGAGGCCGCGCGCCGGCCTTCAGCGCAAGCCGGCGATGTAATCGGCCACGGCCTTCAGCTCGCGGTCGTTCATCTTGGCGGCAATGGTGACCATCATCGGGCCGTTGGCGCGCGCGCCGGAGCGGAAGGCGAGCAGCTGGGCTTCGGTGTAGTCGGCATGCTGGCCGGCCACGCGCGGAAACTGCGCCGGGATGCCGGCGCCGTTCGGGCTGTGGCAGCCGGCGCAGGCCGGCACCTGCTTGGACGCGATGCCGCCGCGGTAGATCTGCTCGCCGAGGCTGACGGTGTCCTTGTTCTTCGCGAAGCCGGGCTTGGCCTGCTTGCTGCCGTAGAACGCGGCCACGTTCTTCATGTCTTCTTCGTTCAGCGGCGCCGCCATGCCGGACATGACCGGGTTCTTGCGCTTGCCGGCCTTGAACTCGGTCAGCTGCTTGACGATGTATTCGGGGTGCTGGCCCTGCAGGATGGGGTTTGCCGGGCTGCCGCGCGAGCCGTCGGCGGTGTGGCAGGCCATGCAGGTGGCGGCCGTCGCCTGGCCCTTGGCCAGGTCGGGCTTGAACGCGGCCTGCGGCTCGTTGGCCCAGGCGGGCGCGGCGATCAGGGCGGCGAGGAACAGGGCGACGGCGGTCTTCATGCGAGAGGAGCCTTGGGTGCGTGGATGCAAAACCCGAAGATTTTACAATGGCCCATGAAAACCGACTTGGCCGATGCGCCGGGCGCCGCTGCGAAGGCCGCTCTGGCCTGGACGCACACGGCGCGTTTCCTCACCACCGCCAGCCGGCTGGACCAGTTGCCGGCCTCCGAATTGCCCGAGATCGCGTTCGTCGGCCGCAGCAACGCCGGCAAGTCCACCGCCATCAACACGCTGGCGCAGCAGAAGCGGCTGGCCTTCGCGTCGCGCACGCCGGGGCGCACGCAGCACATCAACCTGTTCGAGGTCGGCCCGAAGGACGCGCCCGACGCCTTGTTCGCCGACCTGCCGGGCTATGGCTATGCCGCCGTGGAGCGCGCCGCCAAGCTGCGCTGGCAGGAGGTGATGGCCCAGTACCTGGCGCTGCGCCGGCCGCTGCACGGCGTGGTGCTGATGATCGACTCGCGGCTGGGCTTCACCGATCTCGACCGCCAGCTGCTCGAACTGATGGCGCCGCGCGCGGCCAATGGCGAAGTGCGCGTGCTGGCGCTGCTGACCAAGGCCGACAAGCTGAACCGGCGCGAAAGCGACGCCGCGCTGGTTGCCGCGCACGACGTGCTGGGCGAGCTGGCGAGCGACAACGCCGACCTCGGCATCTCGCTCTTCTCGGCGCTGTCGCGGCGCGGCGTCGCCGATGTCGCCGAGGTCTTGCACCGCTGGATCCACCCCGGCGCATGATCGACCACTTCGGCCTCGAACTGCCGGGCGGCATCACGCTGGCCTGCCGCGGCGCCGGGGGCGAGGATCTGCCCAACGGGCCGCGCGTGCTGTTGCTGCACGGCTTTCCGGAAGCAGCCTTCGTCTGGGACGAGGTCATCGAGCGGCTCGCGCCACACGCCCGCTGCGTGGCGCCGAACCTGCGCGGCTACGCCGGCTCGTCGGCGCCCGCCGGCGTCGACGCGTACCGGCCGAAGCGGCTGGTTGCGGATGTGGCCGCGGTCATCGAAGCGCTGGGCGCGCCGGTCGACGTGCTGGTGGCGCACGACTGGGGCGGCGCGCTGGCCTGGAACCTGGCGGCGCAGCGGCCCGAGCTGCTGAAGCACCTGGTGATGATCAACTCGCCGCACCCGGCGGCCTTCCTGCGCGAGCTGCGCCACAGCGCCGCGCAGCAGGCGGCCAGCGCCTACATGAGCTTCCTGTGCCGCCCGGACGCCGAAGCGCTGCTGATGGCCGACGACTGCCGCCGGCTGTGGCCCTTCTTCGACGGCGCCGCCTGGCTCACGCCGGCCGTGCGCGAGCAGTACCGCGCCGTCTGGCGCCAAGGCCTGGACGGGCCGCTGAACTACTACCGCGCGTCGCCGCTGAGGCCCGCCCGGAGCCCCGACGACGCGCTGCACACGCTGGTGCTGAACGATGACGCGGTGACGGTGCGCGTGCCGACGACGCTGCTGTGGGGCGAGCGCGACCATGCCTTGCTGCCGGGCCTGCTGGACGGGCTGGAGCACTGGGTGCCGCAGCTGCGGCTGCGCCGCATGCCTGAGGCCTCGCACTGGATCGTGCACGAGCAGCCGGCTTTGGTGGCCGACGAGATCCTGCGCGCTCTCGGTTGAAATGTCAGGCCGGGCGCGCCATCAGCCGCATCACGCGCTTGGCGGCGTCGCGCAGCAGCGAGCGCGGCTGGATCGCATCGAGCAGGTTTTCGCTGTGCAGCGTGAGCAGCGCGCGCCGGCGCACGGCCCAGGTGGTGTCGCTGGCGCCATCGCCGAACAGCCAGAGTTCGCCGCGCTCGCCGGGCCACAGCACCTGGGCCTGTACCCAGCGGCCCTGCATGAACATGCGCACCCAGTTCGACGGCCGCAGTTGCTGCAGCCAGGGCAGCGCCGCGGCGGCCGGTTTCTTCTGCGCCGCCTCGGTGTCGAACAGCTCGGCCGGCACGGTGTCGAGCTGGGCCACGTCGAGCGCGCCGTGCATCGTCGACGGCGCCGTCTGCGACGCCATCAGCCGGTCTTCCAGCGCCTGCAGCGACGTGATCTCGCGGGCCAGCGCGGTGCAGCGCTGCTCGAAGCGGTGCCGTTCGTGGTTCTGCAGGCGGTCGGTGGCCCACTCGTAGAGCGCGGCGTTCTGCTCGGGCTCGGCGACGACGTGCTCGATGAGCCCTTGCACGAAGCGCAGCGCACGCTCGCGCAGCGGCTCGCCGCGCTCGGGCAGCACCTCGCCGAGGAAGGCGATCGCGTCCATGAAGCGCCAGACCGGGTGGCTCTCCTTGTCCAGCGCCTTCGGGTCGCGCAAGGCCAGCCGCAGCACCGACGGCTGCAGCCGCGACAGCAGCAGTTGGATGTCGGGCGCCAGCGTCTGGTCGGACAGCATTGCGTCGAACAGGCGGCTGAGCATCTCGATCAGCTGCTGGTCGACCTGGCTGGTGGCGCTTTCGACGAGCTGCTCGCGCTGGCGTTCGCGCAGCCGGCCGTACTCGGTGGCGCCGGCGTCCGCCGGCAGGCTGCGCAGTTGCGCTTCGGCCTGCTGCAGCACCTGCTCCAGCGGCGCCCGCGGCTCGGCGGGCGTGTCGCGCACCGGCATGCTTTCGCGGATGCGGTTCAAATCGGGGTTGAAGCTGGATTCCGACGGCCGCGAGCGGCGCGAGCCGGCCGGCAGGATCAGCGTGCGGTGCGAAGCCGGCTCGATGCCCGCGGCCTCGAGCCGCGACGACGCGCCGGCGAAGGTCTTGCGCAGCACCTGGGCCAGCGCCATGCTGCCGTGGCGCATGAAGGTCAGCTGGTAGCCGCGCGACAGCGGCAGCGCCTGTGCCGACGCCCACAGCGCGCGCGCATGGGTCTCGGGGCGGAACGGGTTGTGGTCGTGTGCCACGTCCATGTCGCCGACCAGCGCCGACGTGAAGGTCTGCAGCTCGCGCAGTTCGTATTCGGCGACGCTGCGGATGGCCTGGATGGTGTGCGAGATCTCGACGTCGATCGCGACCTCGTCTTCGTCGACGAGGGACAGCGACATCTTCGGCGCGGGTGCGGCCGCGGCCGCGGAAGCCGCCACAGGCGCGCGCCGGCCCAGGTCGGCCTGCACCTGCTCGCGCAGTGACTTGATGTAGTAGTCGACGATGTGCTGCCGGTTCGACAGCACGCTTTGCAGCAGGTCGCTGGCCACCGCGCGGTCGTGCGGCATCATGGCCGGCAGGCTGTTGCGGATGCGGTCGAGCGCGGCTTCGATGACCTGGTCGACGAGCAGCGGCGCACGCATGATCTCGTCGTCGACGAATCGTTGCAGTGCAGCCGGGGCGTGAGCGTGGACCATAGGCGGCCCGATTATCGGACGCCCCCGAAAACCTTGAAGCAACAAAAAAGCCCGCGTTTCCGCGGGCTCATCAGGGGAACACTGGCTGGCTGAGGCGCCGGCCGGAAGGCCTGTCGCTTCAAACCAGTCGAGTCATTCGGGACGGCTTCGCCGCCCGAATAACTTTACATGTCCATCCCGCCCATGCCACCCATGCCGCCCATGCCGCCAGGCATGCCGCCCGCGCCGGACTCTTCCTTCGGCGCTTCGGCAACCATGGCTTCCGTGGTCAGCATCAGGCCGGCCACCGACGAAGCGTTCTGCAGCGCCGTGCGCGTCACCTTGGTCGGGTCCAGGATGCCCATCTCGATCATGTCGCCATAGGTGCCGTTGGCTGCGTTGTAGCCGTAGTTGCCCTTGCCTTCGAGCACCTTGTTGATGACCACGCTCGGCTCGTCGCCGGCGTTCGAGACGATCTCGCGCAGCGGCTGCTCGACCGCGCGCAGCACGATCTTGATGCCGGCTTCCTGGTCGTGGTTGTCGCCCTTCAGCGACGCACCGACGGCCTGGCGGGCACGCAGCAGAGCCACGCCGCCGCCGGCAACGATGCCTTCTTCCACCGCAGCACGCGTGGCGTGCAGGGCGTCTTCGACACGCGCCTTCTTTTCCTTCATCTCGACTTCGGTGGCAGCACCGACCTTGATGACGGCAACACCGCCGGCCAGCTTGGCCACGCGCTCTTGCAGCTTTTCACGGTCGTAGTCGCTGGTGGCTTCTTCGATCTGGACGCGGATCTGCTTGACGCGCGCTTCGATGTCGGCGCCCTTGCCCAGGCCGTCGATCAGCGTGGTGTTTTCCTTGCCCACTTCGACGCGCTTGGCCTGGCCCAGGTCGGCCAGCGTGGCCTTCTCGAGCGTCAGGCCGACTTCTTCGGCGATGACCTTGCCGCCGGTCAGGATGGCGATGTCTTCGAGCATGGCCTTGCGGCGGTCGCCGAAGCCCGGCGCCTTGACGGCCACGACCTTCAGGATGCCGCGGATGGTGTTGACCACCAGCGTGGCCAGCGCTTCGCCTTCGACTTCTTCGGCGATGATCAGCAGCGGACGGCCGCTCTTGGCCACTTGCTCCAGCGTCGGCAGCAGGTCGCGGATGTTGCTGATCTTCTTGTCGTACAGCAGCACGAACGGGTTGTCGAGAACGGCAACCTGCTTGTCCGGGTTGTTGATGAAGTACGGCGACAGGTAGCCGCGGTCGAACTGCATGCCTTCGACGATGTCGAGTTCATTGTCGAGCGACTTGCCGTCTTCGACGGTGATGACGCCTTCCTTGCCGACCTTGTCCATCGCCTTGGCGATGATCTCGCCGATGGATTCGTCGCTGTTCGCGGAGATCGAGCCGACCTGGCCGATTTCCTTGTTCGTCGTCGTCGGCTTGCTGGCCTTCTTCAGCTCTTCGACGAGGGCCGTCACGGCCTTGTCGATGCCGCGCTTCAGGTCCATCGGGTTCATGCCGGCGGCAACGTACTTCATGCCCTCGCGCACGATCGACTGCGCCAGCACGGTCGCCGTGGTGGTGCCGTCACCGGCCAGGTCGCTGGTCTTGGAAGCGACTTCCTTGACCATTTGCGCGCCCATGTTCTGGAGCTTGTCCTTGAGCTCGATTTCCTTGGCCACCGAGACACCGTCCTTGGTGACGGTCGGGGCGCCGAACGAACGCTCGAGCACAACATTGCGGCCCTTCGGGCCCAGGGTCACCTTGACGGCGTTGGCCAGGATGTTCACACCCTCGACCATGCGCGCACGCGCGTCAGCGCCGAAAATTACGTCTTTAGCTGCCATGTTCTATCTCTCCGAAAACGGGGGTCTGCTTACTTCTCGACGACGGCGAAGAGGTCTTCTTCGCGCATCACGAGCAGCTCGTCGCCATCGACCTTGACGGTCTGGCCGCTGTACTTGCCGAACAGCACGCGGTCGCCGACCTTGATGTTCAGGACGACGAAGTCACCCTTGTCGTTGCGCTTGCCGGGGCCGACGGCGAGCACTTCACCCTGGTCGGGCTTTTCGGCGGCGTTGTCGGGGATCACGATGCCGGAGGCGGTCTTGGTCTCTTGTTCAAGGCGCTTGACGATCACGCGATCGTGCAACGGGCGAAGCTTCATATCATCTCCTTCAAGGTCACGGTAAGGCATATCGACGCTGACCACGAAAGTGGGCACTCGTTTACATGCGTTGATCGGGGCGGCTGGAGGCCGGTTTTCGATCGTTAGCACTCACCGCTGGCGAGTGCTAGCAGACGGATTATAGGGTCGCGCCGTGGCACATCAAGGGGGTGTCGTGCGACATTCCGACGGCAGGCCGTGGTCGCCGCGCCCGGCGGGCTCAGTGGTAGTCGTCTTCGAGCTGATGTCGAACGGCAAGGATGTTGACCGTACTCTTGCCTTCGATCTCGTAGAGGGCAACGTAGCCGGCGCGACGGAACGGGATGACGAGTTCCCTGAGAAAGGGACTCTCCGTCACCTTGCGGAAGATGAAGGGCGAGCTGCTCAGCTGGACTTCGACTGCGGTCCTGATGGTGTCGACGGCGAGCTGCGCCTCGTCGAACTCTTCGACCGTTTCAGCGTGCATCACGAGAAAATCGAACAAGCGAAGAAGGTCGTCTCGGGCGGCGTCGGTGTAACGGACCTCGAAGTCACCCTTCACCCGATTACCTGCTTTCGCCGCGTGTCCAGCCTTTGCTGCAGTTCGTCGTGAACATCAGAAGCCGCGTGGTACGCACCTGTGCGTTTGGCATCGTTGCTCGAACGCAGGCCTCGCGCGAGGAACTCCGCCTGCGCCTGGCGGCGGTGGATGGTCTCGCGCACAGCCGACTCGATCAGCCCCGTGAGCGTCTCGCCTTCGCGAAGAACACCTTCGGCAGCCTCTCGGAGTTCAGCATCGACTCGGACAGAGGGAAAGCTTGCCGTTTTCATGGTCGGGGCTGCGTTGCGTTTGCGACGCATCGAGTGTACGCCGCCGGCCGCGGAACAAAATAGCGTTGACCGAGGAGAACACGATGCAACGCCGAAACTTCTGCTTCTGGGTCGCGGCAGGTGGTCTGCAGTGCGCGGCCGAAGCCGCCGACGCGCCGCTGCCGATCTTCGATGCCCACTTGCACTACAGCCACGACGCGTGGGAGCGGCTGCCGCCGAGAGAGGCCATCGCGCTGTTGCGCCAGGCCGGCCTGAAGGCGGCGATGGTTTCGAGCAGCAGCGACGATGGCACGCAGAAGCTGTACGCCGAAGCCCCCGACCTGGTGCTGCCGGTGCTGCGGCCGTACCGCACGCGCGGGGAGATCGGCAGCTGGGTGCGCGACCCGACCGTCATCACGCACCTCGAAGCGCGGCTGAAGCAGTACCGCTATGTCGCGATCGGCGAATACCACGTCTACGGCGCCGACGTCGATCTCCCGGTGGTGCGCCGCGTCGTCGAGCTGGCCAAGGAGCGCCGGCTGTTCCTGCATTCGCATTCGGACGCCGACGCGATCGAGCGCCAGTTCCGCCAGGATCCCGAGGCGCGCATCCTGTGGGCGCACTCGGGCTTCGACGCGCCCGAGAAGGTGCGCGAGATGCTGCGCCGGCACAAGAACCTGTGGTGCGACCTGGCCTTCCGCAGCGAACACGCCAGCAACGGCAAAGTCGACCCGGCCTGGCGCGCCGCCTTCGTCGAGTTCCCGGACCGCTTCCTCGTCGGCACCGATACCTTCACGCCGGAACGCTGGTACTACGTCGTCGAGCACGCCAACTGGTCGCGCCAGTGGCTGGCCGACCTGCCGCGCGACGTGGCCGAGCAGATCGCCTGGAAGAACGGCGATCGCCTGTTCTCATCGATGCTGCGCCAGCCGTGAAGGTGCTTGCCGCGCTGCTGGCCGCGGCGGCGCTGCCGCTGGCGGCCTGCCCGCTGCCCGGCACGCCGCTGCAGTCGGGTGCGGTGCAGCTGAGCTGGGCTGTGGTGGGGCCGGCCATCGCCGTCGGCCGGCACTTCGTGCTGGCCGTGCAGACCTGCCCGGCCGACGCGACGCTGGTCCGCATCGACGCGACGATGCCCGAGCACCGCCACGGCATGAACTACCGGCCGAGCCTGACGCCGCTGGGTGATGGCCAGTGGCGCGCCGAAGGCCTGATGTTCCACATGGCCGGGCGTTGGGAGCTGCGCTTCGATGTCGACAGCGGCGGCACGATCGAACACCTGCGCGAGTCGGTGACCTTGCCGTGAACGGGCGGCTGCTGGCGTTGCTGGTGTCGCTGGCATCGCTGACCGGTGCGCCGGCCGCGGCGCTGGACTTCAGCGCCGACGAGCGTGCCCGCATCCTGTCGCACGGCCCGTGGCCGCCGGCGTCGTGGCCGGACGCGTCGAACCGCGTCGACGGCCGGCCGGCAGCCGTCGAGCTCGGCCGGCGGCTGTTCTCCGACCCGGCGCTGTCGGCGTCGGGCCGGCTGGCCTGCGCCAGCTGCCACCAGCCTGCGCGCGCGTTCACCGACGGCCGCGCCGTGGCACGCGGCGAGCGCAACACGCCCAGCCTGCTGGACGCCGGGCAGCGGCGCTGGTTCGGCTGGGATGGCGCCCATGACAGCCTGTGGTCGGCGAGCCTGGCGCCGATGCTCGCCGCGCACGAGATCGCCGCGACGCCGGCGGCGCTGGCGGCACGCCTGCAGCACGACCGCGACCTCGGACGCCGCTACCGTGCGCTGTTCGGCGTGCCACAAGGCGACGAAGCCCTGGCGGTCAACCTGGCCAAGGCGCTGGCGGCCTACCAGGCGACGCTGCTGTCGTCGCGCTCGCCGTTCGACGCGTTCCGCGACGCACTGGCCCGCGGCGACGTTCGCACTGCAGCGCGCTACCCCGAAGCCGCGCAGCGCGGCCTGCGCTTGTTCATCGGCCGCGGCCGGTGCTCGGTCTGCCACGCCGGGCCGCTGTTCAGCAACGGCGAGTTCGCCGACATCGGCCGGCCGTTCTTCGTCGCCAGCGGCGTCGACAGCGGGCGTTGGGGCGGCATCGTGCGGCTGCAGGCCAGCCGCACGAATCGGCTTGGCGAGCTGTCCGATGCCAGGCCCGGCGACGCGCGCGCGGTGGGCACCCGCCATGTGCTGCTGGAGCCGCGCCACTTCGGCGAGTTCAAGGTGCCGGGTCTGCGCCAGCTCGTGCAGACCGCGCCCTACATGCACGACGGCAGCCTGGCGACGATCGAGGCCGTCGTGCAGCACTACTCGGGGCTCGACGAAGAGCGGCTGCATGCCGACGGCGAGCGCATCCTGCGGGCGCTGAATCTGGACGGCGGCGAGGCCGCCGATCTGGCGGCGTTCCTGCGCAGCCTCAGTGGGCCGTTGACGGTGGCGGCGACTGATCGTCGCCGTCGGTCGGCGCCTCGGCGGCGACGCGGTAGTTCTCGCTGGCCCAGGCGCCGAGGTCGGCGTTGCGGCAGCGTTCGCTGCAGAACGGCCGCCAACGGTTGCGCTCGCTGAACAGCGCCGGCGCGCGGCAGGTCGGGCAGGGAACCTGGCGTTCCTTCATGAGCACAGCGTCAGCTCGAACGTGCTGTCGGCTGCATACGAACGCAGCCGGCCTTCGGCGTCGGGCTTCATCATGCGGATCGAGACCATCAGCCGGTGGCCGGTGATTTCGGGCACCGGGCCATCGGCCCCGTCGGCGATGCGCACGCGCATCAGCTGGTAGACCTTGCCGGCCGGCAGGCTCTGCTGGTATTGGCCGCCGCTGGCGACGACGCGCTGCGGCGCGCCGCTGTCGCGCAGCAGGCCGAGCAGCACCTGCAATGCCTCGGCCAGCGGCATCAGCGTGGCGATCCAGCCGACCAGGTCGGCGCGGCGGCGCGCCGGTTCGTGCTGCTGCCACGCGTAGTAGGCGGGCAGGTCGAATTCGCAGGTGCCGCCGGGGATGTTGATGCGGCTGCGGATGCTCATCAGCCACTCGTTGCCGGCCAACACTTGGCCGGCCTTGCCTTGCAGCTGGTTCAGGCCGTTGAAGCCATGGTCGATGCGGCCGACGATCTCGTCGAGCGCGGCTTCGGAGATGCCCGGGTGGCCGCGGTACGACAGCAGCTGCGACTTGTGGCGCTCGAGTTCCTTGAGCAGGTCGCTCTTCAGGTCGGCGCGCGACGCGACGTCCATGATCTCGAAGATCGTCGCCAAGGCGAAATGGTGGTCCACGGCGGCGTCGCGCGCCACCAGCTGGCCGAGGCGGTCGAACAGGTGTTCGAGCCGCAGCATGGTGCGGATGCCCTCGTTGAACGGATACTCGTACAGAACCAAGTCGCAGCGCTCGCGCAGATTAGTGCGGCCGATTGTTCCACAGTGCCCATAGCCAGCGCACCTCGCCGGACAAGGCCTCGATGTCAAGGCCGTCGTTGAAGATCACCGCGTCGGCGATCGCGCGCCGCGCCGCGCGCGGCGCCTGCTGCGCGATGACGCGGCGCACGGCGTCTTCGCTCCAGCCCGAGCGCTGCATCACGCGCTCGATCTGCGTCGCTTCGCGGCAGTCGACGACCAGCAGCCGCGCGACACGGGCGCGCCAGAGGCTCGATTCGGTCAGCAGCGGCACGTCGAACACCACCGGCCGCTCGCCGGCGGCCTGCGCCTGGCGCAGCGCCTCGGTGCCGATCATCGGGTGCAGCACGGCTTCGAGCCGGGCCTTGGCGCCGGCGTCGGCGAAGGCCAGTGCGCGCATGTGTTCGCGGGCTAGCGAACCGTCGGCAGCGACGATCTTCTCGCCGAACTGCAAGGTCAGCGCCGGCAGCGCGGCGCCGCCGGGCGCGGTCAGCGAACGCGCGATGGCATCGGTGTCGACGAGCACCGCGCCGCAGTCCACCAGGCAGCGCGCGACCGTGCTCTTGCCGCTGCCGATGCCGCCGGTCAGGCCGATCCTCGGCCCACTCAGGCCCAGCCCATCCACTCCAGCACCTGCGGCAAGCCGATCAGCAGCACGCCGAGACCGCCGCCGGCGAGAAACGGGCCGAACGGCACGAAGCGGCCTTCGCGCAGCGCCCCGGTGGCCTTCATCACCAGGCCGACGGCCGCCCCGAGCACCGACGCGAACAGCACGATGGGCAGGATCGCCTGCCAGCCCAGCCAGGCGCCCAGCGCGGCCAGCAGCTTGAAGTCGCCGTAGCCCATGCCTTCCTTGCCGGTGGTCAGCTTGAACAGCCAGTACACCGACCACAGCGACAGATAACCCACCGCGGTACCGGCCAGCGAATCGGCCAATGAATGCCCGGGCACCAGGCCGAGCCCGGCAGCGGCCAGGCCGGCCCACAGCAGAGGCAAGGTCAGCGCATCGGGCAGCACCGTGGTGTCCCAGTCGATCGCGGCCAGCGCCAGCAGCACGGCGACCACGGCGCACCACAGCAGCGCCACCGGCTGCGCGCCGAAGCGCCAGCCGACGGCCGCGAACAGCGCGGCCGTGCCGAGCTCGATGAGCGGGTAGCGCGCCGAGATGCCAATGCCGCAGGCGACGCAGCGGCCTTTCAGCAGCAGCCAGCTGACGAGCGGGATGTTCTCGGTCCAGCGGATGCGGTGGCCGCAGGCCGGGCAGCGCGATGCCGGTTTGGCGATCGACAGCGGCTTCAGCGCGCCCAGCGTCTTGCCCAGCGCCGTGCCGGCCTGCATCAGCCCGGCCGGCGCCTCGGCGTTGAAGACGCGGCGGAAGGAGTCGCGGTCGGCAAGCTGGCTGGCCACGTCGGACCACCATTGCCGTTCGAGGATGATCGGCACGCGGTGGATCACGACGTTCAGGAAGCTGCCGATCACCAGCCCCAGCAGGGCCAGCGCCGCAGGGTGAAGCAGCAGTTCGAGGGGCGGCGTGGCCAGCAGGTCGGCCAAGGTCAAACCACGGACCCCAGCTTGAAGATCGGCAGGTACATCGAGATCACGATGCCGCCGATCAGCACGCCCAGGATCACGATGATGAAAGGCTCCATCAGGCTGGACAGGCCCTTCACCATCTCGTCGACCTCGTCTTCATAGAACTCGGCGGCCTTGCCGAGCATGTGGTCGAGCGAGCCGGATTCTTCACCGATGGACGCCATCTGCAGCACCATGGTCGGGAAGACGCCGGTCGCCGTCATCGACGTGGTCAGCGCCGAGCCGGTGGACACGTCTTTCTGGATCTGCTCGGTGGCCAGCGCGTAGACGGCATTGCCCGAGGCGCCGCCGACGGAGTCGAGCGCTTCGACCAGCGGTACGCCGGCGGCGAACATCGTCGACAGCGTGCGCGTCCAGCGCGCGATGACGGATTTGTTGATCAGGTCGCCGAAAACCGGCAGGCGCAGCAGCAGGCGGTCCATCGCCATCTGCATCTTCTCGGAGCGTTTCCACGACTCCAGGAAGAAGTAGCCGCCGCCGATCAGCAGGCCGAAGATTGCCCACCACCACTTGACGAAGAACTCCGACAGCGCGATGACGACCAGCGTCGGCGCCGGCAGGTCGGCGCCGAAGGACTTGAACACGTCCTTGAACGCCGGGATGACCCAGATCATGATCACCGTCAGCACGACGAAGGCGACGACGATGACCGCCACCGGGTACATCAGCGCCGACTTGATCTTGCTCTTCAGCGCCATCGTCTTTTCCTGGTAGATGGCCAGCCGCTCGAGCAGCGCCTCCAGGATGCCGCCCGCTTCACCGGCTTCGACGAGGTTGCAGTACAGCGCGTCGAAGTGCATCGGGTGCTTGCGGAACGCCGACGACAGGTTGGTGCCGGTCTCGACGTCGGAGCGGATGTCGGTCAGCAGCTTGGTCAGGCGCGGGTTCGGGCTGCCGCGCGCGACGATGTCGAAGGCTTGCAGCAGCGGCACGCCGGCTTTCATCATCGTCGCCAGCTGGCGCGTGAAGATCGCGATGTCCTTCTGCTTGATCGAGCGCCCGCCCGAGGTGCGGCGCTTGCGGACCTTGTTGACCAGGATGCCCTGCCGGCGCAGGCTGGCGCTGACCACGGCCTCGCCGCCGGCGCGGATCTCGCCGCGCACGATCTTGCCGTTCTTGTCTTTACCCTCCCACTCGAAGATCTGTTCCTTCGCGGCGTTCTTCGCGCGGGCTGCTACTGCTGCTGCTGTGGCCATGGGCGTGTGTTCGGCTATTCGTTCGTGACGGTGATGACTTCTTCGAGCGTCGTCAGGCCGGTGCGCACCTTGACGAGGCCGGACTGGCGCAGGTCGCGCACGCCTTCCTTCTGGGCCTGCGAGGCGATGTCCATCGCCGTGCCCTCGGACAGGATGATGCGCTGGATGGATTCGGTGATCGGCATCACCTGGTAGATGCCGACGCGGCCCTTGTAGCCGTTGTTGCAGGCCGAGCAGCCGACGGCACGGTACGGCTTCCAGTTGCCGTCGATGTCGCTCTCGGCGAAGCCCGCCTTCAGCAGCGCCTCGCGCGGGTAGTCGGCCGGCTTCTTGCACGATTCGCACAGCTTGCGCGCCAGCCGCTGGGCCGTGATCAGCAGCACGCTGGCGGCGATGTTGAACGGTGCCACGCCCATGTTCAGCAGCCGCGTCAGCGTCGTCGGTGCGTCGTTGGTGTGCAGCGTGCTCATCACCATGTGGCCGGTCTGCGCGGCCTTGATCGCGATGTCGGCGGTTTCAAGGTCGCGGATTTCGCCGACCATGATGATGTCCGGATCCTGGCGCAGGAAGGACTTCAGCGCCGCGGCGAAGGTCAGGCCGGCGCGGTCGTTGACGTTGACCTGGTTGATGCCGGGCAGGTTGATTTCGGCCGGGTCTTCCACCGTGGCGATGTTCACGCCGGGCTGGTTCAGGATGTTCAGGCAGGTGTACAGCGACACCGTCTTGCCGCTGCCGGTGGGGCCGGTGACGAGGATCATGCCGTAAGGCCGGTAGATCGCCGCCATCAGGCGGTCTTTCTCGATCTTCTCGTAGCCCAGCGCCTCGATGCCGAGCTTGGCGCTGGACGAATCCAGGATCCGGATCACGACCTTTTCGCCGAACAGCGTGGGCAGGGTGCTGACGCGGAAGTCGATCGCCTTGCTGCCGAACTTCAGCTTCATGCGGCCGTCTTGCGGGACCCGCTTTTCGGCGATGTCCATGCGGCTGATGACCTTGATGCGCGACGCCAGCTTGTCCTTGATGGCGATCGGCGGCTGCGTGATCTCGCGCAGTTCGCCGTCGATGCGGAAGCGCACGCGGTAGTGGTACTCGTAAGGCTCGAAGTGCAGGTCGGAGGCGCGCGCGTTGATCGCGTCGATCAGCATCTTCTGCAGAAAGCGCACGACCGGCGCGTCCTCGACCTCGGCCGAGGCTTCGGACGATTCGACGGTGACGGCGCTGTCTTCGTCGGTGACGTCGAAGTCGAAATCCCCCCCGGCCAGCGACTCGAGCACCTCGTTGGCGCTGGCACCCTGCGCATCGAGCTGGCGCATCAGCTTGTCGTATTCGACGATCACCCACTCGGGCGTCAGCTGGGTGGCGAACTTGATGCGTTCGACCGCTTCCTGGTCGGTGGGGTCGGCGGCACCGATGAACAGGCGGTTGCCGCGCTTGCCGAGCACGATGAGCTGGTACTGCATCGCCGTCTTCTGGTCGACGATGTTGCGCGGCAGGCGCTGCATGTCAACCGCGTTCAAGTCCAGCAGCGGCAGCGCCAGTGCCGTCGACAGCGTGTGCGCGAGTTCGTCGGCCTTCACGGCGCCGGCCGACATCACGGCGGCGATGAAGCTGCTCTTGCGCTCGCGCGCGTTCTTGGTCAGATCTTCGGCGGTCTTGGCGTTGAGCTTGCCGGCATGCACCAGCACGCGGGCAACCCCGGTCAGCGAGGACTGCGGTGTTTCGACGATCGTGTCGGCGGCCATCGGCTTCAGTTCAGGGGGCGCATATCCAAACCATCATCGCCGATCCCGCCACCCCTGTAAACGGCCGATACGCGCACCAATTGGCGCGCTTATCGGCGCTTACGAACGGTTTCGCGGCGCGAAACTGCAGATGATGATGGTCGGGGTGAGAGGATTCGAACCTCCGGCCTCTACGTCCCGAACGTAGCGCTCTACCAGGCTAAGCTACACCCCGATTTGGCAAGTCACCGCGCGAACGCGCTGGTGCCGCCTTCAGGCCGACCCGTTCAAGAAGAACGATGGATGGCCCGAGCACACAATTCTAGCAGAGCTGTCCGGGCCGCCGATTCGGGCAGTGCGCTCAATGCGTCGCGTGCCTTGTCGGCTTCCTGTTGCGCGGCGGCGCGCGTGGCGTCCAGCGCCCCGGTGCGGCGCACGATGCCCAGGATCTCGGGCAGCTTCACCAGTTCACCCTTTTCGATGGCGTGGCGGATGAGTGCGCGCTCGGCAGCGCTGCTGCGCTCCATCGCGATCAGCAGTGGCAGCGTCGGCTTGCCTTCGCGCAGGTCGTCGCCGACGTTCTTGCCCAGCTCGTCGCTGTTGCCTTCGTAGTCGAGCAGATCGTCGACGAGCTGGAACGCGGTGCCCAGCGAACGGCCGAAGTCGGCGCAGGACTCTTCCAGAGCCGTGCCGGCGCCGCCGAGCACGGCGCCCAGCCGGGCGCTGGCTTCGAACAACTTGGCCGTCTTGTAGCGGATGACGCGCAGGTACTCGTCGACCGCCAGATCGGGGTCGTGCATGTTCATCAGCTGCAGCACTTCGCCTTCGGCGATGACGTTGGTCGCGTCGGCCAGCACCTCCAGCACGCGCATCCGGTTCACCGACACCATCATCTGGAAGGCGCGCGAATACAGGAAGTCGCCGACCAGCACGCTGGCGGCGTTGCCGAACATCGCGTTCGCGGTGGCGCGGCCGCGGCGCAACGACGATTCGTCGACGACGTCGTCGTGCAGCAAGGTGGCGGTGTGGATGAACTCGACGATCGCCGCCAGCTCGTAGCGCTCGGGCCCGTCGAAGCCCAGCGCCTGCGAAAACAGCAGCACCAGGCGGGGCCGGATGCGCTTGCCGCCGGCGCCGATGATGTAGCGCGAGATCTGGTCGATCAGCGCCACGCGCGACGACAGGCGCTCGCGGATGACGGCGTCGACCTGCCGCAGGGCAGCGTCCATCGGGTCCGCGACGGGGGTCGTAGGGGCGGTGGTTTCGAGCACGTACTGCGCCGGGTGGTTGACAAGATTATAGGAACGCGGGCCGTCGCAGCCTCGCCACCGGGGCTTGCCGCTGAGCCTGCTAGCAAACCCCTATTACCCCATGCTATACTCAAAGGCTCTGCGCCGAATGCCTATAGCTTTGGTGCAGCACTTTGGAAAGGTCACACATGTACGCGGTCATAAAAACCGGTGGCAAACAATACAAGGTTGTTGCCGGCGAGAAGATCAAGGTAGAACAGATTGCTGCGGACGTGGGCCAGGAAATCGTGATCGAGCAGGTCCTCGCCATCGGTGAGGGTGCGGACCTGAAGGTCGGGGCTCCCTGGGTCGCGGGTGCCAGCGTGAAGGCCACGGTCGTGGCGCACGGCAGGCACGACAAGGTGCGCATCTTCAAGATGCGCCGCCGCAAGCATTATCAGAAGCACGGCGGCCACCGCCAGAACTTCACCGAGCTGCAAATCGGCTCCGTGAACGCCTAAGGAGTTCTGAACCATGGCACAGAAAAAGGGCGGCGGCTCCACGCGAAACGGCCGCGACTCGCAGCCGAAGATGCTGGGCGTCAAGGTGTTCGGCGGCCAGGTCATCACGGCAGGCGCCATCATCGTGCGCCAGCGCGGCACCAAGTTCCACGCCGGCACGAACGTCGGCATGGGCAAGGACCACACGCTGTTCGCGCTGACCGACGGCAAGGTGTCGTTCGAAATCAAGGGTGCGCTGAACCGCCAGACGGTGTTCGTCACGCCGGCCTGACGACTTCAGTCGCAACGAAACCAACAAGCCCCGGCCTGCCGGGGCTTTGTTTTTTGGCTCCGACATAACATCGCTGCGCGATGTGAGTCTGCGCCGAAAGGCTAGAAGCCTTTTTATGATCGGCCTCTCATGAAGTTCGTCGACGAAGCCACCATCGACATCGCCGCCGGCAACGGCGGCGCCGGCTGCGTGAGCTTCCGGCGCGAGAAGTTCATCCCGTTCGGCGGCCCGAACGGCGGCGACGGCGGCCGCGGCGGCAGCGTCTGGGCGATGGCCGACCGCAACATCAACACGCTGATCGACTACCGCTACGCGCGCCGCCACGAAGCCAAGAATGGCGAGCAAGGCCGGGGCTCGGACCAGTACGGCGCCGCGGCCGACGACATCGTGCTGCGCATGCCGGTGGGCACCATCGTCTCCGACTTCGAGACCGGCGAGCTCATCGTCGAACTGCTCGAACACGAGGTCAAGGTGCTGCTGGCCAAGGGCGGCGACGGCGGCTTCGGCAACCTGCACTTCAAGACCAGCACGAACCGTTCGCCGCGGCAGAAGACGCCGGGCTGGCCCGGCGAGGCGAAGAAGCTGAAGCTCGAATTGCGCGTGCTGGCCGATGTCGGCCTGCTCGGCATGCCGAACGCGGGCAAGAGCACGCTGATCGCATCGATCTCGAATGCGCGCCCGAAGATCGCCGACTACCCGTTCACGACCTTGCACCCGAACCTGGGCGTCGTGCGGGTCGGCCCCGAACGCAGCTTCGTCGTCGCTGACATTCCCGGGCTGATCGAAGGCGCCAGCGAAGGCGCTGGCCTGGGCCACCAGTTCCTGCGCCACCTGCAGCGCACGCGGCTGCTGCTGCACATCGTCGACCTGGCGCCCTTCGACGACAACGTCGACCCGGTGAAGCAAGCCCGCGCCATCGTCGCCGAGCTGAAGAAGTACGACCCCAAGCTGCATGCCAAGCCGCGCTGGCTGGTGTTGAACAAGCTCGACATGATCCCGCTCGAAGAGCGCGACGCGAAGGTGGCCGACTTCGTCAAGCGCTTCCGCTGGAAGGGGCCGGTGTTCGGCATCTCGGCGCTGGCGCGCGAAGGGCTGCAGCCGATGATCGAGAAGATCTGGCACCACGTCGCCGCGCAGCACCGCGAGGCGCCGCTGCCCGACCTGCGCTTCGACACGAAGATCGGCCATGAATAGCGAGCTGTCGAACCAGCCGGCCAGCTTCATGGCCGGTGCCAGGCGCATCGTCGTCAAGGTCGGCTCGAGCCTGGTCACCAACGAAGGCCGCGGTGTCGATGCGGAAGCCATCGGCAACTGGGCGCGCCAGCTCGCGGCCCTGGCACGCGAGGGGCGCGAGCTGGTGATGGTCTCCAGCGGTGCCATTGCCGAAGGCATGAAGCGCCTGGGCTGGAGCGCACGCCCGAAAGAACTGCACGAGCTGCAGGCGGCCGCCGCGGTGGGCCAGATGGGCCTCGTGCAGATGTACGAGACGCGCTTGTCCGAGCAAGGCATGCACAGCGCGCAGATCCTGCTGACGCACGCTGACCTGGCCGACCGCGAGCGCTACCTGAATGCGCGTTCGACGCTGCTGACGCTGCTGCAGCTGAAGGTGATCCCGGTCATCAACGAGAACGACACGGTCGTCAACGACGAGATCAAGTTCGGCGACAACGACACGCTCGGCGCGCTGGTCGCCAACCTCGTCGAAGCCGATGCGCTGGTGATCCTGACCGACCAGCGCGGCCTGTACTCGGCCGACCCGCGCAAGGACCCGGCGGCGCGTTTCATCGACGAAGCCACGGCCGGCGATCCGGCGCTGGAGCTGATGGCCGGCGGCGCCGGTTCCAGCATCGGCCGCGGCGGCATGATCACCAAGGTGCTGGCTGCGAAGCGCGCTGCTGGCAGCGGCGCCAGCACCGTCATCGCCTGGGGCCGCGAGCCCGACGTGCTGCTGCGCCTGGCGCGCGGCGAGCGCATCGGCAGTGCGCTGATCGCCGGCACGGCCAAGCTCGCTGCGCGCAAGCAGTGGATGGTCGACCACCTGCAGCTGCGCGGTGCGGTCGTCGTCGACGACGGCGCCGCGGCCAAGCTGCGCGACGAAGGCAAGAGCCTGCTGCCGATCGGCGTGGTCGAGGTGCAAGGCGACTTCGTCCGCGGCGACGTCATCGCCGTGCGCACGCTGGCCGGCGGCGATGTCGCGCGCGGGCTGGCCAACTACTCGGCCACCGAGGCGCGGCTGATCGCGCGCAAGCCCTCAGGGCAGATCGAAGCCTTGCTCGGCTACTCGAACGAGCCCGAGATGATCCACCGCACCAACCTGGTCTTGGTGTGAACGCGGCTACTCGGTGACGGGTGCCAGCGGCGGCTCGCTGCCGTCTTCGAAGCGGTGCGATCGCATGCCCGAGCGCAGGTAGCGGTTGTGGTGGTTGACGCGCGGCAGGTAGCGCGCCAGCTCGGTCAGCGCCATTTCGTAGACGCCTCGCTTGAACTCGATCACCACGTCCAGCGGCACCCAGTATTCGTTCCAGCGCCAGGCATCGAACTCGGGGTGGTCGGTGGCGCGCAGGTTCATGTCGCTGTCGCGGCCGACCAGGCGCAGCAGGAACCAGATCTGCTTCTGCCCCTTGTAGTGGCCGCGCGCGTCCTTGCGGATGAAGTGCTCGGGCACTTCATAGCGCAACCAGTCGCGCGTGCGGCCGATGATCTGCACGTGCTCGGGCAGCAGCCCGACTTCTTCATGCAGCTCGCGGAGCATGGCCTGCTCGGGCGACTCGCCGTACTTGATGCCGCCCTGCGGAAACTGCCAGGAATGCGTGCGCAACCGCTTGCCCCAGAACACCTGGTTGCGGCTGTTCAGCAGCACGATGCCGACGTTGGGCCTGAAGCCTTCCCTGTCGAGCATAATCGGACCCCGAATTTGTGACTGATTTCATTATTGCACCGGGCCGGTGCGGCATGCGAACTCTCGCTTTCCCGCATG